>Ga0232083_100175_pt1 | contig 19023 bp, 10 predicted proteins | sample SJ1SFenscriptome_3_FD_186093 | JGI IMG/M metagenome (GOLD analysis project Ga0232083, IMG submission 186093) | Metatranscriptome of enriched culture of PCE-dechlorinating microbial communities from Ithaca, New York, USA - SJ1.SFe4 (Metagenome... ...
CGATTTGTTGGGATGTGAAAATAACCAAGGAAACAGAGATTCACTTGGTAGGCGAATTGAATATACGTTGAGGGCATTTAATTTATTAAAGTATCAACGTGTAGGACCATTTAGATATGTTGGGAGTATTCTGGAACAGTGCGGTGTATCCCGTAAATATATATTGACATTGGGCCATATGATAAAAGAACTCAAAGACCACATCGGATGGGAAGGATTATTGGTATTAACCAAGTCCCAATTTCGCTATAGAGTAGAAAACTTCAACTGTTCCAAGTACCTGAAAAATTATCTGCTCGACAACGCAGGATGGGGGTTTATAGAAAGAATCTGTCAGGTCACAGTTCTTTATGAGGACGGGCTGATGACTATCGGAGATCTGAAAGATTTGCCGGGTTATCAACCGGACTTTTGGGAAATTTACTTGGAATGCTTCAGAAACATTAAAGAAAAACGTAATCAGCAATATATTGCCAAACCCAGGTTGATATTTTTAAAAGAAGAAAGATGTTTCGGATTATTGGTCAGTGCACCGGAAATACTGACCGGGATGAAATATCCTAACAATCAACAAGGATGGCATTATCCATTAACCAAGCTAAATAGCATTGATTTAATGGTTGAAGTATATGAAGGCTTTCTTGAAACGGCAGAAGGAATTTACAAATGGAAAATACCGGGATGGATTCCCAAAGGGAAGTCTTTTCTTGTTAATATGAACGGTATGCTTTTAGAGCATAATACCGAAGTCATTCCAGGTCAATATTACCTACTCACTCCTCAAAAGTGCGACCCCCAGATTCAAATAATTGAAGAATTAGGTTCCTTAGCTCCGATAGAATGGGGTTATTTAGTATATCTTGTTGACATAAAAAGCACAGACAAACTACCCGGGTACATGGTTTTAGAGGATGATGTTGACGAAATCGACATATATTGGATAGAACCGGAAAGATATATGTTTACATTGCCCAATCCCTACCTCCCTTTAATATTTATTGAGTCAATACCGGAAATTGGCGTATCCAATTTTTCTTTAATAGAAGATAACCGGGTAGCTTTGTTCTGCGATATCGGTAATGGGCCTATAAGAATCCGATCGCGGGAAGATGTTAGGGAGCTTCGCGAAATTTCACAAACAAGGGCTCCAATAAAGGGATGCCTATGGTTGAAGGTTATAGGCAGAAATTATCGCGGGAACTTACATTTAGGAAGACTTGATTTTTATCTATTACCCAAAGATGCTATCCGATATGATAACCACCTTTATTCATATGATGAGAACATCATCATAAATACGAAAGTATATTCTGCCCTCCAAATTTCCATCTCGGGATTACCATCGACGGATCAAAACAAAGGAGAGCACATTATTCCACCAAATCTTGACCAAATAGATATAGATATTCGGACGAAAGCATTTTTCGTGAGGTTTCATATACCTTTTTTTAAAGCACGATTATTTGGACACGGGCTTAAACCGGTACGATATATGGAATTGAATGAAGTTATCAATTCTCCCGAATATTTATTAAACGGTTATCCAAAGGCGGAAGGTAAAGTCTATTTTTCCAATTATCCAGATAGTTTCATCCCTGTCAAATTTGATTACAATGGCCATGCAAAACTTGCGCCCGAAGAAATCATATCTTTGATCTCAAAAGATAATCCTGCAGTAAGTGAAGTTATTATAGAAAGTGAAGGATACAAATGTAAAACGGGTGCCGTTATCATAGATGTAGACAAAATTAAAGATACGGTTAACGAAATAAAAGGTATAGGCCAAATGGCTTCTTCTGTGGATAATCTGGGGAAAATGATTAATTTATGTAAGGCTATTTATACCAATCCACTCGCAAATATAACAATAACCAATTTAGGCAAATTCACAGAAGGTTTGGATGAATGGATTTATTCCATATTGGCATGTGCTGTGGTATTTGACAAAACAAATGTTGCAATTGGTGAATCAAGATTTAAATGGAACGAATATATAAGGGACACTGATTTATCTGCAATTTTAAGCAACGTTGAGAATAATAACAATGGTCCTGAAGATTGGGCATACATAAATATGGACCATATACCCAAGGTTGACAGATGGATAACGTCGGTTAATTCTTTTACCTTTCTTCAAACCGTTGGAGGCAGACACAAGGCGTTGAAGGAGTGGTCAGAGGAAATTAACAACAATAATTCCCGGTTTTCCAGTCGATTAGCTGATTTGAACGGAGGAAGCATATTAAGCAAGGCTTGGAAGTATTACCTGATTGGAAAACCAGGAAATTCAATTAAATGCATTAACAATATTCAAAATGAACGGGGTATTATTGGCGAGCTTGCATTGATTTTAAGGGCTATTCTTTATTTAAGATCTGCTCATTTTACAGCTACTAATAAAATCATCCCCGAAGACATTGACGAGTATAATTTGAACCCAATACTTTATCTAATTAAAAATATCACCCTAATAATCACGAAGGAAAATAAAATATCCGGGATATCTTCTAATGATCTAAATGTGGTTGAACTTTTACCCCTAAGGCATGAAGACCAAAATTTGTTTCTACAAATGTTAAAGCTGGATTCTGACCCAATGAAAGTGAGCGATTCCATATTGGAATCTGATGATTGGTTATTAGTACTGGTTGGTACTAATATCTTTGGAACTGAAGAGAAAAGATTACAACTGGTTTCCAAAGCTTGGGAAATGAGAAACAGTATTCCCGCGTCACCGGATAAGGATAAAATAATTCGAAACTTAAGACAAAATCTTGGGAGGAATTAGAGTGGAAATAATTCAACAGTTGGAAGACTTGTCAGCCAAGGCAAAAAAAAGTAAAAAACTGAACAAATCGGATGGTACCACAGTGGAGGAACTTCTTGCGTTGCTATTGTTGGAACCGGATCCAATGAATAGAGGATTTAATTTTATGTTGGCATTACCTGCTGTGAATGTGACCAAGGCATTTATAAATGCTTGGGACAGTGCATCGAATGACTGGAAGACCGATTTGGTCAGGAACATAATAAGCCTTAAAGAATGGGACAGTAATGTGGGACAAAACAGGGAAATTGAATTGATAAAAGCCTTTATAGGACATTCAAATGATGTCGCTATGATATTTCTAGCCCATTTTTGCAGGTCTATTACGGCTTCAGGTGTGAAAAAACCATCAGCTAAGATAATAGAGTCTTTTAATAAAAGTGTCATAGCATCCAATTACCTTTGTAGAATCCCATTGGCAGAAATGATTATTAACTCAAATGATATTGGCTTTATAGCCGCTGTTGTCTTATTTGCATTATCCTCCCCGGTCGATGCCAATGATGATGATTTGAACAGAGACGGTATATACCTTGACTGGTTAAGCCAATTCAGTGGTGAAATGACGATACCGGCAAAACTTATCCAAGAGCTGGAGGCAAACACAAAAAAATGGCCTGAGAATTTACAACGACGGTGCCTTCAAATGGGCTTGATAAAAACGATTACAATACCTTATAAACCTGAGATTTCCGAAGGTACTACTGCGGAGATTGCTTCCGACAGATTAGTCCCACAGGATAGTAAAACAACTGGAAAAAACGTAACCAATGTTTCGAATCGAAAAGATGACGAAAAAGTCTTTCCAGGGGCCGGAACTCATTCAGCTCGTAACGATGCGGATGGTTTCAATCCATTTATATTGCTAGAACAAGTGACTGAGTATATTCATTCTTTGAAAAGCTACAATCAACGAATTAAAAGGGAACTGGACACTTTAAGGAAAACCTATGAAGTTGAAAGACAGCAAAGACTTCAAATGGAAGAAGCAGTAAAACTTTCGGAAATAAGAATAAAAGAGATACAGGACAACTATCAAAAGGCAAATCATGATCTCAATTATAGTAGAAATTTGGTATCTGAAATGAACATCCAACTAGAACAATTACATAAAACCAGCAATGAAAAAGTTACAGGACTTGTGGATAGGATGGACGAGGAGGTCAAACAAGTGATTGATGAATTCAAGAATGGATTGACCGAATCTCTACGGTTTCTAAACAGCGAATTTCAGGAGTTGAGTTCGGAGGAAATAACAATAGAAGTCGGGGAACATCTAAGATATCTATTAAAGCAAGTTTTTTCGGTTATGGGAAGAAAAGGTATATCCTTTTGAGCGGAGGCATATAGGGGATGGACTTTGGAATCGACTTTGGCACTACTAATAGCGCTTGCACGGGAATACTGGAAAAGCGCAGAGAGATACCATATAGGGATAACTTTGGGAATCCTTTCCCTTCCCTGATAGTAATTGATCGTGTTACGGGTGAAGTTTTTTGTGGACGGGATGCGTGGAGAAAACGAGAAGAATTGTCGGAATCATGTGAAATAATTCCGTCGGTAAAGACTCATTTGGGAACAGACAAAACTTGGCAGGTAGCCGGGAAAATATGGACACCGGTGATGGTTGCCACGGAAGTTTTTTTGGGGATTAAACAGCAAGTTGCTAGAGGAGCGGGTAATGTACAATTGGAACAGGCCGTTGTAGCTGTTCCTGTTGGTTTTTCATCAGAAAAACGTAAAGAATTAAGGCAAGCGGCCAAAAGAGCGGGGATAGAAGTCTCCGAATTTGTTAGTGAACCAACTGCCGCTCTGTTTTGCCATTACGATGAAATGGGATCTCACACAAAAATAGGGGTACTTGATTGGGGTGGAGGTACCCTCGATGTCTCAATTATAGAGAATAAAAAAGGAATAATCAGAGAATTAGCAACTGGTGGCCTCTATGATGTGGGTGGAGATATGATAGATAGAAAAATTGCGGAATGGTGCCATAACGAGGTTATTAAAAAGTTATCGAAGGGAATCGCCTTTGAGGAAATGCCACCCGCCGCCCGGGATAAAATGTTAGTAGCTTGCGAACTTGCAAAAAGGGAATTATCCCAAGAAGAATTGGCGGAGATATGGATAACTAATTATGGGGATCTCGGAAGGGTCTCGATCGTTTTGGATATCGATACGTTTTCTGATCTAATTCGCTATGATATCGACAAAGCAATAAGCTGTTTTGAAAGAACTTTAGCCAAAGCAAGAATTAGTATTGAGGAACTTGAGTGTATTATGATGGTCGGTGGAAGCGTAAATCTCAAACCTTTTTTAGATAAAGTAATGAAACGTTGGGATACTGATATCGTTATTCCCAAGGAAACAGATTGGAGTGTAGCAAAAGGAGCCGCCAGATTGAGTATGCGGCCTGGTTCTTATACCGTATCACAGACTGTTGGTGTGATTATGTCCGATGGTACACTTTATCCCCTTATCAATGCCGGAGATAAGATTATTACCGAAGAAATTAAAATGGCTGAATTTGCTTTGGTTGAGGATTGTTTTACAGCCAATTTCGTGTTTGCAGACGGAAACATTGGGGATCAAAGCTCTACTCTGGGGTACTTGGATATACCCACATTCGGATTTTTTCAAGAGAAAATCATATTGGAAACAATGGTTGATAAGAATTTGATTCTTCAAGTTAAAGGAAAAAGCCAAAGTCGAAGTGGACTAACTGAAAAGATATGGAATTATCCCAAACTGCAACTTGATTATAATTTGCCCAGAATCACACTTGAGGTAGACTAGCATGCAACCAGCAAGATCAAACGTTATACATATCAGTAATGTTTATAATGTTCAAGATTCGCCACGCAATGATAAAGAATTCCAGCAACATGTCAGGGGTAAGGACAACCTAAAAACCATGCTCAAAGTATTGTCAGGCAACGGTTGGATAGATGGGTCGGTAAATTTAAGACCGTATGTTTATTTATTAAATGAGCAACAAAAAACTGAGTGGCATAATGATTACTGTGCTCGTTTAGGGGATCGGGAAGAAAAAGTATACGGTCAAATCCAAATAGACCAGAAATTGAAGACTATAATACGATGTTATAAAACGGATTGTTCCCAATTCCGAAATTGTTGCCCGGATTACAAACCGGGAGATCCGTTACCGTATTCACCCAGCGCCCCAATTACTCAGAGAGAATATGAGAACGATTCAATAGCTATAAACATACCGACAGTGTTGGACCAGGAACAAATTGGTCAAAATACAATGGTTATTGATTTGATTAATGAAGAACCGGTTACAGTTGTGAGACCGATAGAGAGCAGCTATAGTTCAAATAGCCAACTAATTTCCGCTGAAACAGTTGCTCATAATCAGAGCACCATAATAAATTCGCATCCGAGAGAAAGGATATTAGTGATAGCTGGCCCCGGAACAGGCAAAACTTATTCCTTAATTGAAAAGCTCAAATACATGATTGATTACCAACAGACGGTTGATGCTAACAGCGTTCTGGTCCTGTGTTTCACTCGTGCAGCAGTACGGGAAATTAAACAAAGGTTTTCAATTGATCTTGATTTGGGTGATTATTCTGACAATCTGTCCAGGGTAGATATTCGAACATTTGATTCTTATGCGTCTAGGTGCTTATTAGAAAAAGGAATGGACATAAAAAATACAGATTATGATAGAAGAATAGAAATGGCGATAGAACTGATAAAAAGTAATCCCGATTTGCTAGCAGATAAAAAACATCTAATTGTTGACGAAATACAAGATCTTGTAGGAGTACGAGCGAGATTTGTACAAACGTTATTATCATATTTGCCCGAGGAATGTGGGTTCACTTTACTCGGAGATCCATTTCAAGGAATATTTGATTTTCAAATTAAGGACCACCCTGGGGAATTGACTTCTGTTGACTTGCTTGATTGGCTGAGAAGCAAATTCGAAGAAGAATTGGTTGAGGTTGTGTTGACCGACAACCACCGTCAAAGTGGATACTTACAGGAACTAAGCTCTTATTCCAGACACTATTTGGAAAGCAATAATCCCGAAGTTATCGGGCAATTCCTTGCACGGATAGGAGAAATGGGGCCAGGCTTAATAGATATCAATGCTGCGCTTATGGATGCCGGATCAGTTGCAATTCTGTGCCGCAGTAATGGGGAAGTTATTGATATATCCAGGACTTTGAATGACAGACATATAGACCATTCAGTAAGAAAGACCCCTCAGACCTCACCGCTTACACCAGTATGGATTGGTGATATCCTTTCAACAAACAAACCATATTTGACTTTAAAGGAATTTGGCGAAATGACCGCTTGCGGGATGTCATGGCCGGAAGATACTACAAAGAGCGTATTTGTTGATTTGCAGGCAATGACGGGAGAACATGGCAGGGTTTTAAAAATGGAACAGCTTAAGAGAGGTCTGGCATCAGGAGAAATACTCCCCGAAGATTTGTATGAAAACGCTCATAACATTTGTATTACCACAATTCATCAATCTAAGGGCAGGGAGTTTGATATTGTCTTTTTATTACCACCATGGGAAAATAACGATCTTGATGTTTTAGAAGAGGGAAAAGTTTACTATGTAGCGATTACTCGGGCAAAAAAGAGGCTGTCCATATTTGACACAGGTAAAAATGGAACCTGGATAAAAAGGCTGAGGAAAGTTGATCGTTGGTCTGAGCAGGGATGGAGAGCAAATGGTGGTACCAGGATATTGAGGTTTGAAGTTGGCATGGACAAAGATATTGATGAAAATAGCTTTGTACGAAATACGGACGTAAGCTCTGCGGAAAGACAAAAATATATACGCAATGTCGTAAAAATTGGGGATTCGATAGAGTTGCGAAAAGAAAACGACTCTATTTACGCAATATATCATAAAGAAAATCATATTGGAAATATGTCGGATTTATTTAACAAACAGGTAGGTGAAATATGGACGAATCACCCTCCGGATAGATTTGAAGATGTATATATAAATGCAATATACTCCGTAGTAAAAAAGCCGGAAACGGTACCGTTAGGTATAGCCGAACCTTATTTTTCTACTGGGGTTTGGTTTGGTGTAAGCTTGCTTGGACTTGGACGTGCACGTTGGAATAACTTTGGAGAGGGTTGATAACTATGCCATATGACGAGTATTACAGAGCAAGGGCAGCCATCATCGAGTTCTTGCGTAAAGATTTACTCGGACCGGTTTCTGACAATGAGGTTATAGCCGATCCAAATACTTGGCCGGATGATTATTACATTACGGGGATCCTATATCCTCAAGGAAATAAAATTGGTCAAGAAGAGATGGAAGTATGTGTGATTGGCGATAAGGAAAGTGAAGAAATCGAGCAACCTATGAATTTGTGTTATTCCAACCACCCTTCGTCAATTGCCATATCATTTTCGATTAAGCATGGTGTCGAGAAGTTGCTAGTCGAAACAGAATATGCATGGTATGAACCAATTGAAAAAGAAGCAGCTAAAGAGAATAAGCGCCCGTTATATGAATGGCATCGTCATTCGGGTTCGAAAATCAATAATATTGACTTAAATGTTTTGTCCGAACCGGTATTGATACATCCGGGTTTAGAACTTCGTACATATCTACAAAAATTATATAATGATGGATCAAAAACAATAACAATAGCCCTTATTAACACTAACCAAGATCAACGGAACAGACTTGCTAATAATGCTCGTACCTTCTTCCAACCAAAGATTAAAGTTAGAGGAGAAGAAGGGGCAATTTTCATTGAAAAGCAGCTTCGAGTAAAAATGAGCAATAGTGAAGAAGTTCGCAATTTGGAAATGCTTTATAAACATAATCGCATTTTTGCTATTGGGCACGGTTGCAGTGCTGAATGGACTGCAGACGGAGATACTGCGGTTGAAATCCGGACTGAATTCTTACCTACCCACGAATTGATGCAGATGAGACCGGCTCTGCGAACAGACGAGAATACTCTTAGCTTCAATTTCCTCGGGGAGGCCCCCAGAGAAGAGGTCGTATCAGGCCTTAACAGATTGGCAGATTCTTATGAAACATGGATTTCTGAACAAAAAGAGAAATCTCTTAGGCTTGTGAAAGAATACAGGGATGTTGGACAAAGCAACTTAAAGCTTTGTGAGGAATCCTTAAAACGTATTCGCGAAGGAATTGATCTGTTACTTAAAGAGGATTTGACTTTTATCGCATTTCAATTTGTTAACCAAGCAATGCTTGATCAGAGAAGCATGGAACACAAAGATGAAAATCTTTCTTCTCACAAATGGTATCCTTTTCAATTGGCTTTTATTCTACAAGAGTTATGTTCAATTGCTCATTTTGAAGATAGTTACAGGGAAGTTGTCGATCTACTTTGGTTTCCTACTGGCGGTGGCAAAACGGAAGCTTATTTGGGTTTGACCGCGTTTACTATTTTTTTGCGGAGGATGCGCGCAATAGAGGAAGGTACATCAGGACATGGCGTTACCGTTCTAATGCGTTATACTCTTCGCTTATTAACAATGCAACAGTTCCAAAGGGCTTCATCATTAATATGTGCTTGCGAATTATTAAGAGGGCGCAACCAAAAAAGACTGGGTACAGAAGAAATAGCCATTGGCATGTGGGTGGGCGGTGGAGAAACCGGCCTTACCCCCAATAAGCGCAGCTATGCAATACAGGCGCTTGAAGTAATTGCGGAAGCGGGGTATGAGGCATTAAAACCTGCCAAATTGGCCAATCCCTGCCAAGTCTTAAAATGTCCCCGATGTAATGCCATAATAGGGCCCCAACATTATTCCGTTACATTAAATAAGATGGTGATATCGTGCCCGAATAAAGACTGTGATTTCAAAGATGGATTACCGCTATATCTTATTGATGAGGATATTTATGAACAAAAGCCTGCCTTGGTTGTAGCCACTGTGGATAAATTTGCACGAATGACTTGGGAGCCTAAAGTCGGTAATCTTTTCGCGATCAATGAGGATTTTCCTCCGCCGGAGCTAATAATCCAGGATGAATTACACTTGATCTCGGGGCCATTGGGTACGATGGCCGGGCTTTACGAAGTGGCCGTTGATGAATTCTGCACCAGGGATAATATTCGTGCAAAGATCATAGCCTCCACCGCTACAATACGTAACACGGAGAATCAGGTATTAAATCTTTACGGAAGAAGTTTTAGACAGTTTCCACCGTCATCTATTGATATTAGAGATTCTTTTTTTGCGGAAGAAGCTATTCGCGATGACCGGCCATCCAGATTATATATGGGCATATTAGCTCCAGGAGCCAGTGGTGCTGTACGTCTCATACGTGTTTACTCCATATTAATATTTGCCACCCGATACTTGGAACGACAAGGATATTCCCAAGAAGTAATAGACTCCTACTGGACTTTAGTTGGGTATTTTAACAGCCTTAAGGAACTTGGAGGAGCGAACTTCAATGTTCGTGACGATGTCAGTGGACGCCTTAAATACCTGGTAGGTACAAAATTCCGTGGATTGTTTCCCCTAGAAGACAACCCATTTGATTATCTTGAAATGGATGAGTTAACCAGTCGCAAGGATAGTGCAGAAATCGGAAAAATTCTTGAACGTGTAGAGGAAAAATATCCAAGTCCCATTGCATATGATTTGATACTGGCTTCAAATATGTTATCTGTCGGAATTGACATTGGTAGGCTTGGCTTAATGGCAATTCAAGGACAACCGAAGTCAAATTCAGAGTATATACAGGCAACCAGTAGAGTGGGAAGACAAACTCCCGGATTGGTAATAACAATGTATGATGCTTCCCGAAGTAGGGACCGTTCTCATTACGAATTGTTTCAATCTTATCATTCGTCGTTATATAGGTTTGTCGAAGCGACAAGTGTTACGCCTTTTGCTGAAAGGGCAAGAGACCGTGCACTTCATGCCGTACTGATTAGTCTATGTCGTCATTTGATTTCAGCTTTAAAAGAAAATAAAGCTGCCGGAATGGTTCCCGTCTACGAAGACCAAGCCGAAAACTATATTGAAACCATCCTCAAAAGGGTTAAGATTATTGATTCTGAGGAGTATGGTGCGAGTAAAAACCAATTGTATGGCATTCTTGAGAAATGGATAGAAAAATCCGGCCCGGATTTAGCCTACCAAAAGTATTATAACCAGAAAGTTACCCCGTTGCTTACGGATAAATTCGATACTAAAGAGGACCGTTTTCCCACTTTGAACTCCATGAGAAATATCGATGTTGGTTGTCGGGTGCTATTACTTGAGTAAATTTGGGGAGGAAGACAAATGGCCATAGACATTGGGGAGCTTAGGAGAAGTCAATTGATAACTACATATGGATGTGGTGCTATCGTTGATTTGCCGGGAGAATCGGTCATAATGGCGGGAATTGAGTATTGGAGAAATCAAGATGATGAGCGATTCAGACTGAGTGAACCGAATTTACAAAAATTGTTGCGGAAAGAGTATTTCGTAACGCCGCCACCCACTGAAAATGAATCAGGATATCCAACCGGATATGGAATTCCTGCTTTTCGATTCCCGAAATGGATGTATTGCCCGCAATGCAAGAGGTTGGCACCGGCGGCAACATTTGGTTTTGTAAATAAGCCAAGGTGCGAAAGATGTCAAAGGTATCTCATTCCCTCCCGTTTTGTTATTGCATGTGAAAATGGACATCTTGAAGATTTCCCATACATGTGGTGGGTTCATTACGGTGCAAAATGTAGTGGTAATCGCCCGCCTGAATTGTATATTGAAATGAGTGAGCAAAGTTCCGGATTGGATAGCATAATTATCGAATGCCGAAGCTGTAAAAACAAAAGGAGTATGCAAGGAAGCTTTATTAATGAAGCACTTAAAGGGTTGAAATGCCGGGGTAACAGACCATGGTTGAAGGATAAGGATCCGGTTCAATGTGACAAAATGTTGAGGACGATGCAAAGGGGAGCAACCAACCTTCATTTTGGTATCAATATAAGTACCCTTTCGATACCACCATGGAGCAAACAAATACAAATTGCTATAGGAAACCGATGGCAGACGGTAAAATGTTATCTCCACGATGAAACACTATTTAAATCTGCGATACCGCCATTGGGCATTTTGGAGCAATGCGGTTGTTCAATAGAGGAATTATGGCAACAAGCCAAATTATTCGATGAAAATGCATCTGATACTGGGGCAAAAAGCTGGCAAAGTATACTTGAAGAAGAGTATCAGGCATTTTTAACAGGTTCTGATGATGAGGAAGGTGAATTCAAAACCCGGGAGGTTGAAGTTCCCTCCTTCGTTTCCCCTTATATAGAAAAGGTAGTGTTAGCCCTGCGCATTCGTGAAGTAATGGCATTACGGGGGTTTAGACGAATAGATCCCGAATATGATATTGATGATAATGCATCATACACACCTGTTAGCAGGGAGGAGCAAAAATGGTTACCTGCGATAGAATTAAAAGGAGAGGGGCTTTTTATTAAACTGAACAGGGAAAAACTTGTTGAATGGGAAAACAAACCGGAAGTGAAAACACGGTTCCAGACTATTAATCCGGCAAAAGGCGATTCGTTGATAAAGGGACCGGGTTTCTCACCGAGATATGTTTTATTACATACACTGGCCCATCATTTGATCAGGCAGTTAATCTTGCAATGCGGTTATTCAAGTGCATCCATAAAAGAGCGAATTTATTGCACCTTTATAAATAAGGATCCACATCTTCAGATGGAAGGCATACTGATTTATACAGCCAGTAACGATTCCGAAGGAAGTCTGGGCGGTCTGGTAAGAGAAGGCAAGAAAGAAAGGTTGGACAATACCTTCCGAAATATGCTTGAAAGTGCCAGTTGGTGTTCTGCAGACCCTTTATGTATAAATTCAAGGGGCCAGGGTCTTAATGCGCTTAATTTGGCAGCCTGTCATTCGTGTACCTTATTGCCTGAGACAAGCTGTGAAGCAAGGAATTGTTATCTCGACCGTGCTGCTTTGATAGGGACGTTGGATAATAAATCAATCGGTTTTTTCCATTCTCTTTTGGATTATCAGGAGTAACGATATGAGAATGATTCCGCCTTTCTATGATTCAAGCACCGTAAGCAATGGAGAAAAAAAGTTCTTTGATTCATTAAGGGATACAAATATCAATTCAATCGTATTACACTCGCTGGGTATTGCCGAACATCGGGAAAAGGTATTTGGGGAAATCGATTTCGTCATTATCTGTAATGAAGGAATTCTTTGTCTCGAAGTCAAGGGAGGACACGTGCGTTGTAGAGAAGGCGTTTGGTATTTTACCGACAGACATGGACGGGAAACTGCAAAAGCGGAAGGGCCTTTCAGACAAGTTTTTACCGGGATGTTATCTTTACGGGACCATTTGAGAAAACATTTCGGACCTAGGGATCCCGTATCAAATTGCCAATTTGCTTGCGGTGTTGTATTTCCGGACATGCCTTTTACACAGTCCGGACCAGATATAATAGCCGATACAGTTTTTGATTCACGTAGTTCTTTCGAAGATATCGAAACCTATATTATAAAGACATTCCGTTATTGGCGGCAGATAGTTGATAAAAAGCATGGTTTTACCGGAAATAATCTCGATATTAATCAAATGAACCGGGTTGGAACATATTTAAGAGGTGATTTTGGATTTGTTCCCTCATTGCCATATATATTGGATCACACAGAAGAGCAATTATTGCATTTGACCGAGGAACAAATACAACGTCTAAATATGGCGAGCAATAATCCACGCATTTTACTCGAAGGTGGCGCAGGTACGGGGAAAACCGTAATCAGTCTGGAGCATGCCCGTAGACAGGCATCATTGGGAAATAGGGTACTCTACCTATGTTTCAACAGAAATTTAAGTAAGCATATAAATGCAAATAATAAACTCAACGGCACTAATCTTATTGTGGACAGCTTTCATAACTTCATAATCGGTTACCTGAAGAAATATGATTGGATGCCTTCGTCTATCGGGGTTGACCAGGAAAGCTATTTTGAAAGAATCCTTCCGGAAGCATTTTCCGATATCGCAAGTCAGTCTGGGTTTATTGAGCAGTTTGATAACTTGGTCATTGATGAGGGACAGGATTTACTCCGCCTGGAATTTCTGATTTGTCTTGATTACTTGCTTAAAAATGGTTTGGAAAATGGGGAATGGCATATTTGCTACGATCCTAATCAAAATCTTTTCAACAGAGGTTTTGATACTGGGTTGGAATATATAAAATCATACAATCATACTCATTTGACTCTTGATACCAATTGTAGAAATACAAAACCGGTTGGTGTTTATAATACGCTGCTAACTGGTATCAGACCGGCAAGGTTTTTTAAGGTTGATGGCGAAAATGTTCAGAGGGAATCTTATACGGATTTTACGGATGAAAGAGTGAAACTTTTAAGGACTGTTAAAACCCTTTTAAAACAGGGAATTAGGCCTGAGAATATAGTTCTCCTGTCGCGTTTCAAAATGGAGAATTCTTGTCTGGCAGGTGAGAATGTATTTAGAAGTGTAGCGGCATTTCAGAATATTACCGATTTGGATCCACATTTATCAATAAATAACGGCATTAAGTTCTCAACCATTCACAGCTTCAAGGGGCTGGAATCGCAAGTTATCATTTTACTTGATGTCGATAGTTTTTTGGATTCCGGTATAAGATTATTGAATTATACGGCCATTTCACGTGCGAAATCTCTTCTTTACATTTTTAACAGTAAAAAAGCGGAGGAAGAGCTTGAAAAAGTCGTACAAGAGTCTGCACTATTACTTGATAGGATAGAAAAGTAAAAACACATAAATGCGAGATTAATACCGCAGTCTTTAGACTTATATGAAGTTGAAATTTGGAGTGTTGTTATCTTGTGTCTTATTGATGAAAAAGAAAATCAGTTAGTTATTAAAGCCAAGTATACAGCTGTGGATTTGTTTTGTGGTTGTGGGGGAGTGACTGAAGGTCTTAAACAGTGTGGTTTTGAGGTAGTAGCCGGGTTAGATCATGATCCGGTAGTAAAAGAAACTTATGTAGCCAACCACCCGAAAGTTTCATTTTATAACGAAGATGTGAAAGAATTCGACCCTGAAATAATTAGAAATAACGATTTAAAAGGTGATAGATTGGATTTACTTGTTATTTGTGCACCTTGCCAACCGTTTAGTTCTTTGAATAAAAGCAAAGTTAAAAAGGACAGCAGACGGTATTTGATATTGGAGGCCATAAAATTTGTCCAAGTGCTCAAACCAGCGGTAATTTTTTTCGAAAATGTTCCCGGGCTAATGCAAAATAATGGTTTGATGCGGAAGTTAAAAAAAGGTTTATCTGAATTGGGATATCATTTATACAGCGGATTTAAAGTGAATGCCGCAGACTACGGTGTTCCTCAAAGACGACACAGGTGTGTAATGGTTTCTACATTCGGTACTATTAAGATCGAATATCCGCCCCCAATAACACCGGAAGGTAATAGAGTAACCGTAAGAAATGCGATAGGCATGCTTCCAAGGCTTGGTAGTGGTCAAAGGGATATTGATGATCCCTTACATTGTGCAAGAAATCACAGCGAGATTGCCTTAAAAAGACTGGCCATAATTCCCCATAATGGAGGTAGCAGGAGTTCCCTGCCGGACGATTTACAACTGGAATGTCATAGGGGATGTGAAGGATATCCTGATGTTTATGGAAGAATGAACTGGGATGATGTTGCCCCCACATTGACCACCGGTTGCACTGATATAACAAAAGGAAGATATGCACATCCGGAACAGGATAGAGCCATTACTATGAGAGAAGCTGCCTTGTTGCAGACATTCCCGGAGACCTATGGTTTTGAAGGTAGCCCAGCGCAAGTTAGCAGGCAGATTGGCAATGCGGTACCTGTACAAATGGTAAAGGCGTTTGCTCCCATGTTTAAAACAACAATAGAATCGGTTCGACAGAATGGTTGGTGAAAATTATGGCAAGACGAAATTGGACTGATGGGGAACTAATCGTTTCAATTTATCTTTACCGTTTCGGCTTCGAAGATTTGGGACTTTCTTATAAACAAATTGCCGATATTTTCGGCCGTAGTCCGGACTCGCTCTTTTACAGGTTTGCTAATTTCCTGTCTATGGAGACTGATTGTGGTTTAAAAAACGCCGGCTCCAGGGCAAAACAGCTTTTTGAAGTGTATGGATCAATGGCGAAAGATGAACTTAGAAAAACAGCCTTAAAAATGATTATAGAGCATCTGAAAGGACCTAACGATTCTAATTTGATACCATAGAAGGGTAGAATTTAACGCATGGCGGACATATTCGATAAGAAAAAGCGTTCATTGATAATGTCAAAAGTGAAATCACAAAATACGAAACCTGAATTGATACTCCGAAAGGCATTATTTTCAGCAGGTTTGAGAGGATATAGATTAAAAGTCAAGTTACCGGGTTCGCCAGATTTAGTATTTAGCAAAGCCAAGGTGGCAATTTTTGTTGATGGTTGTTTCTGGCACGGATGCCCTGAATGTTATTCTGCGCCAAAAGATAACGAGGAGTTCTGGAGAGACAAATTGATTGAAAATAAAGAGAGAGATGTCCGTAGTAATGAAAAGTTGGTTGATTTGGGATGGGAGCCGTTACGGTTTTGGGAACATCAGGTGGAAAAAGAGCTGGATTCGTGTGTAAAGCGGGTTGAGGACGTTATAAATATAAGGAAAAAGAAGCCGGATCATTAAGATGCCAGCTACAATCAATATTAATTGACGACAATTTTGACGACAACCCAATTAATAATTCTTAAAATTAGATAATGATAAATAAGAAGACCAATCACTTATAAGGTAGTAAATTGGGGTTTAATAATAGTAGATAACACAAAGCAAAATAGCAAAATAGGGCTTCCCAAGCCGGGTGTCGAGGGTTCGAACCCCTTTTCCCGCTCCAGAAGAAATACAGGCACTCTCAGAGAGTTCCCCTGGGAGTGCTTTTTCGTGTTTGTACCCCTGCAAATTACCCCTACCCATTTAATATTAACTGGTATGTTCTGTGACAGAATCGGATTCCTGGGCTTGCGCTTGCGGGGTTAATACTTCAGTAAATATGCTATCCAGCTAAAGGCATTACGCTTATAAATTCTTTCTCATGCCCGGAGAGTACTTCAATTATCCGTATTCCCGGGTAAGAAGTGACCTGATAGGTAGAAGTGGAACATGAAGCAAGATCCTGGCCGGCGGCAATGCGCGCTAAAAGCCGGGAGGTGGTGAGGCCGGTTCGCAGGCTGCCCTGCTGGTTATGGAGAACGAAATAGCCTATTCTTTGCAGAATGGCAAAGGTATCACCGCAACCGCTCAGGTCGAGGTATACTGCTTCGTTTGCACAAGGCTCGACCAAGGGAGTGTATTGGCTGTACAAATCAAGACAGTTATCCCGACTACCCGGGTTCCTTTCCCACTTTAAATATGCAATCCTTTGAAATCATTTCCTTGCGATTTCGGAATTGCACTTTTATCGTAGCATTCCAGTTAAGCGTTTTATAAATAGGGCTTGCTAACCAAAAGAAAAAGAGCCTAAAAACCAGGCAAAACAGGCATAGATGTCGAATATATGTGCATAAAAAAAGGCGATTTTGACCAAAAAGCCATGCACATGGAGGCAAATATGTACCGCAAACCAAGCCCGCAAATGACCATAGATGATTTCATCCTACCCTTTGCCGGCAAACTGGCAGCAGATAACCGGTGGGTTAAATTAGCGGGCATCATACCGTGGGATGAGATCGAAAAACAATATGCGTTTATGTTCCCCAGCGATCGGGGTAATGTGGCAAAGCCCGTACGTATGGCACTGGGTGCGCTTATCATTCAAGCGCGATGTGGATTTACGGACCGGGAGACCGTCCAGCAAATCACAGAGAATCCGTATTTGCAGTACTTCATAGGGTTAAAGGAGTATCAGTTGACCCGTCCCTTTACACCAGCAGCCATGGTCAAGTTTAGGAAACGTTTCAACGCCAAACGTCTAGCCGATATCAACGAGAAGATCCTGCAAGCCGAGAAGTCAAAGCAAGAACTGGAGACAGAACAGGATGAAGATCGTCATGACAATGACTCCGGGGGTTCAGGAAACCTGGAAGAAAAGAGCGAGATGTCTGAAGCGGAGGTAATAGCTGAAGCAGATGCAAGACCCAATCAAGGTACGTTGATACTTGACGCGACCTGTACGCCGGCAGACATCAGCTTTCCGACCGATCATAGACTATTGAACGAAGCCAGAGAACAACTGGACAAAATGATAGATACGCTGCATCAAACAGACGGGAAAGGAACCCGCAGACCTCGGACCTACAGGCAAAAAGCAAGGAAAGATTACCTTAGCCTATCCAAGCAGCGTAACCCTAGGAAGAACCAGATCCGCAAAGCGATCAAAAAACAACTGCAATATGTCAGACGCAACCTAAAGGTTGTAGAGCAGATGCTGATGAAGGCAGCAGAACAAAATGAACTAAATCCCCTAAGTCAACGGCAGGAGAAGCTGCTAACCGTGATACGCAAGCTGTATGAGCAGCAAGCGGCCATGTACAAGAATCGGAGCCACCGGATAAGCGACCGGATCGTAAACCTATATCAATCGCATGTGCGTCCGATAGTACGAGGCAAGGCGGGAGCGGCGGTAGAATTTGGGGCCAAGGTAGCGATCAGCCTGGAAGACGGCTATAGCCGGATAGAAAAGCTTGCATGGGATTCCTTTAACGAAGCTGGAACACTGGAGGAGACAGTAGAGCGCTACCGGGAGCGTCATGGATGCTATCCGGAAGCGGTTTTAGCGGATAAGATCTACAGAAACCGGGATAACCTATTGTACTGCAAGAAACATCGCATCCGTCTAAGTGGGCCACGACTGGGAAGGCCGCCGGCAAGCAGCACACTGCAAAAAGTGGAAAAACGCCTGGAAAAACTGGACGCCAAGCAACGCAATGCGGTTGAAGGGAAATTTGGAGAAGGAAAACGCAAATATAGCCTGGCGCGAGTGGTTGCCAAGCTGAAAGAAACAGCAGAATGCATGATAGCTATGCAATTTTTAGTGATGAACTTGGAGCACAAGCTCAGAGTTCTCTTTATACAAATTTGGATTAGGTTATTTCTACAACGATTTGAGACAGTTTCTTGCTAATCACATAATTTCGGGATTTGGTTGGCAAGCCCTA
>Ga0232083_100207_pt1 | contig 16983 bp, 16 predicted proteins | sample SJ1SFenscriptome_3_FD_186093 | JGI IMG/M metagenome (GOLD analysis project Ga0232083, IMG submission 186093) | Metatranscriptome of enriched culture of PCE-dechlorinating microbial communities from Ithaca, New York, USA - SJ1.SFe4 (Metagenome... ...
GATCAGGAGATTCAAACCGAACTGAATGGGTACTATGAAAGCTACGGTGGGCAGGATGTTTTTTTTCAAGCACTGACCAGCAGCGGTTTTACACTGGATGATGTAAAAAAAGACATAGCCCTTTCCCTGAAAATAAGAAAACTGATGGAACCGCGCATTGCCATTAGTGACGACGATTTGAAGGCTTACTTCGAAGAGAACAAGGCTTCGTTTGCCCAGGAGAAGCAGGTAAAAGTCAGCCACATCCTGGTGGATACGCAGGAAAAGGCCACTGAGATTAAAAACCGGCTTGCCAGTGGCGAAGACTTTGCAAAACTGGCCCAAGAAAACTCGACCGATACCGCAACCAGAGACAGTGGCGGGGTGCTGGGCTTCATTCGCAAGGGGGAGATGGTCGAGGAATTTGATGAGGCGGCCTTTTCCTTGAAGGTTGGTCAAATAAGCGATCCGGTCAAAACCGAATTCGGGTATCACCTTATCAAGGCGGAAGAAATAAAAGAAGCCCAGGAAGCTAATTTTGAGCAAAGCAAGCCTCAGATCTTTGAAGCCGTATTCGAGCAGCAAGTAGAAGCGGAATACAACGCCTGGATTGAGGAAATGTACCAGCAGTATAAGATCGAAAATTTCCTGGCCAATAAATGATTTCATTCATATGTCCTGGGCAGCCGAATTTCCTCCCTTAAACAGAAATAGCGGCCGGGAAGTGTATTACCGGCCGCCGTGGCACTTTTTACTTGTACAAGATCTGTGCTTCTTTAAATCCCTTTTTCGTGTTTAGCTACAAAGTCCAAGCTCCGGTAAAGACATCTCAATTTTACCTCCAAGTTTCACCTGCCGTACAATTCATCAAACAACCCCTGAGTGCACTGCTGCCAAAGATATTGGCGTTTATTCCCAAAATTATTTGTTGCATTTTGTAAAATTATGACATCATATATAATAAATATTTTATTTACAATTTATGACTAAAGGCTGAAAATAATAGTTAATTATGACAATATAAGAAATCATTCAGCGCGGTTGGTCAGCCACAAAATGTATAGAGGGTGGTGATATATAGATGGTGGATTACTTTATCGGGACTATTCAGCTGTATCCATATGGTTTTGCTCCACAAAATTGGGCGCTTTGTGACGGATCTATGCTGAGCATAATGACATATCAAGCCCTGTATAGTTTGTTGGGGACGAGATTTGGGGGCAATGGCAGCACTACATTTGGCGTCCCTAATCTACAGGCGGCGGCGAATGGCAATATTCGTTACTATATTTGTACGCAAGGCATGTACCCGTCCTGGAACTAGGACGGGATATGAATCTATTTCATCCGGGAGGACAGCGAGATGGATATATTTTTGGGTATAATAAAGGCTTTCCCCTATGAATTTGTACCAAGGGGTTGGACATTGTGCGACGGGCATTTGATGAACATTCAACAAAACACGGCCCTATTTGCTTTGCTCAGCAATCGCTTTGGCGGAGACGGCAAAACGACCTTTGCCGTGCCGGATTTGCGTGGGGCTGAACCGGATGCGGGGGGCCTATGCAAATACTACATCGCTACCATGGGCCTGTTTCCGCCCAGGGATTAGGCAGGAGGAATAATAATATGGATTGTTATATCGGCCAAATCGAATTATTTCCGTATACTTTCGCCCCATTATACTGGGCCTTATGCAACGGTCAAATACTACCAATCAGCCAGTATCAAGAACTCTATGCGCTAATCGGCGCTCAATACGGCGGTGACGGCATAACTACCTTCGCTCTGCCCAACCTGCTGGGCACCGAACCTATACCCGACACCGCCTACTATATCTCTTTGACAGATGGTTATTTCCCCACCCGTAATTAAAGGATTTATCAGAATGAATGATAGAAAGGACGGCTTAATAGTATGAGTGGAAATTTGGCTTTAAATAAATCCGTGACGGCCAGTTCCTATCTAGCGCCCTTTTCACCCGAGCGGGCGGTGGATGGTCAAGCGCATCCGGTGCGGCGCTGGGTGTGCACGCAGATGCCTGCCTGGTTGGAAGTTGACCTCGGTGAATATTACTGGATCAATCATATGATTTTAAGGCACATGGGAGCCGCCGGCTGGTCCAGCCGGTATAATATCAAAGGCTATAATCTTGAGGCCAGCACCGATAATCACGCTTGGACCCGATTCTATTCGGAATCCGGTAATACATCCGGCACCAATGATATTACCTTTGCCCCTCAAGCGGCGCGCTGGGTGAGAATTAGTGTCCCAGCCAATTGGGGGTTGGATATCAACCGCAATGCTGCCTCCCTGGTGGAAATGGAAGTCTACGAATGTCAAAGCAATCCTTACCTGAGCAGCCTCACCATCAGCTCCGGCACCCTGACCCCGGCTTTTAATCCCAAGACCTTCGAGTATACCGTTGAGGTGGGAAACAATGTTTCCAAGGTCACCATAACCCCGACTGCAGCCGTAACCGGTGTGACCATCACTGTAAATAACAGTCCGGTTCAGTCCGGTCATCCTTCCCAGGAAATCGACCTGCCCGTTGGAACAACTGCCATTGCCATTGTGGTAACGAACGGTCCGGTTCAGCAGAAGTACACCATAAGTGTTACGAGAAAAACGGCTGCTGCCTTGTTATCCGGTCTTACCTTGCAGAGCCCCGCAAAAGCGCTCAGTTTGAATCCAGCTTTTAACTCAAATACATTCAATTATACGGCAACTGCTCCGAATGGCACTCCTTCAGTAACAGTGACACCGACGGCCCAAGACGCCGGGGCAACTATTAAAGTCAATGATGTACCGGTAACAAGCGGTAGTCCTTCCCAGGCCATTACTACCAATCCTGGGACGACAAGCATAAATATTGACGTAACGCCTCAGGGCGGGGGCAGTGCAACCAGATATACAGTATCCGTTAACCGGGCCAGTTAGGTAGTCATGAAGGCCATATACAACCATAAATGGAAAAATGACTTGCCTGTTTTCCAGGTCTTTTTCAAAATCTTGAGGTTTGTTGTGGATGCTTGAAAAAAGCGGGGTAGTTAAAATGAAGAAATTAGGAATGGGTCTCGGATTGGCATTAGTTATGATGATTCTATTCCTGGCAAACTCATTGCACCCGGCCTTTGCAGCCGAACCGGCGTGGGAGGCTGCTGAAAACCCTGCCAATAGCATTAATTACAATACTACTCGCCAGGCTCTAATACCGGCTCTGGCTGAATATGGCGGAACTTTATATGCGGCCTGGCAGGAAAGCAATGGAACAGCAACTTGCATACGGGTAAAAAAAAAGAAATGCTGACAATTCGTGGATATCCATCGATGCTGATTCAAGTCAGGGCATGAATCGCGGAGCGAATAATGCAGAACATCCCAGCATGGCAACTTTTAATGGCGCCCTTTACCTGGCTTGGAAGGAAAGCCATACGGACTCCAACACTCGTATACATGTAAGCCGGTATAACGGCACTTCATGGACCCCGGCAGACGGACCTGACGGGTATATATACTGCGATTACACGTCTAACTCTAAAGATCCGGAACTGGAAGTATGTAACGGTGTTCTGTACCTGATTTGGGCCGAACAAAATACAAATTATAAGATTTACGTAAAATATTACAATGGTACGTCATGGACGGCAGCCTACCCCGAAAGCCCGGCAACCAGCTTGAATTACGACCAAGACCGCCAGGCTTATAATCCCACTCTGGCCGTGTATAACACTGGGGGTGTAGACAAGCTTTATGCAGCCTGGGAGGAAGATAATGGTTCTGGAAAAACTATAATTCGAGTTAAAGGCTTTGAGGGTGGAACTACCTGGACCGGAATAGATGGTGGGGGACTATATTACCTTGCTAATGAGATCTCGCAGCAACCATCCATGGCCGCATATGGTGGTTATTTGTACCTAACCTGGACCGAAGATGAGGCAGTTGCTTATCACAAAATACGGTTAAAAAAGTATGATGGAACATCATGGACGGATGGCGGACCTAATCCATACCTTAATTTGAGTACTGGCTATGACGCCACCAGTTCAGGTTTGATTGTCCAAAATGACACGCTATATCTAGCCTGGAATGAGATGAATAGCAGTTATATCCATAATATTCGGGTTAAGAAATATAATAATGGTTCCTGGTCTTATGTGAATTCAAATGGAACCACTGATGGACAGACCGGGATCAATTATAGCTCTTCAGAACCAGCCAAGAACCCGTACCTGGCCATGTGCAATGATCAACTATATGTATCCTGGCAGGAAGGCCCGGGGGGCAGCGAAAAAATAAGGGTTAAGAAGTACCCGTTGCCCAGGGTGGAATCGGTAACTCCTCCTGCTGACGCGACCTATACCCTGGGACAAAGTCTTCAATTTACGGTGAATTTCAATCGAAATATTACTGTAGATACTAGCGGGGGAACCCCCTCTATCCCGATTACTTTAGATACCGGCGGTACCGTCGCGGCCTCCTATGTCAGCGGCAGCACAACCAGTGCCTTAATCTTTAGTTATACAGTGCAACCAGCCAATGTTGATGCCAACGGTATTACGGTAGGATCAAGCATCAATCTAAATGGAGGCAGTTTCAGTGATTCGCAACAAAATGGTGTAGTTCTCAATCTAAATAATGTAGGAATTACAGCAGGAGTTCTGGTAGACTCACCGGCCGCCGGCATAGCCTCCACCAACCCTACCACCTTGACAGAAGCTGCAACCAATAACGGCAGCCTGACATCCGGAACGGTGGTCATAAGCATAGCCAATGGCACTCTGGCCGATCCGCTGGTCAAGGCAGACGTTACCGCCAGCAACCTGCCGGGTGGAATGGACTATACCCTGACCAGAGACAACGATACCCAATTGACCGTAACAATAAGCGGTCAGGCAAGCAACCACGCCAATGCCAATGACGTCAGCAACCTGACCTTCACCATAGCCGGGTCCAAGGTGACTGGAGCGACCGGGGACTTGACTACCGGGAATATAACTATTGACTTCAGTGACCCTTATCCCCAGGTGGCAACCCCCACCGCCACCCCCGGAGCCGGAGCGGTGGCCGCCGGAAGCACAGTGACCTTGAGCACCGCTACGGCAGGAGCCAGCATCTATTACACGACCGACGGCACCAATCCAAGCAGCGGCAGTACGCTATATGCCGTACCAATAAGCATTAACGCAAACGTCACCATCAAGGCAATTGCGGTAAAAGGCGGAATGAGCGACAGCGATATCCTGACTGCCGCCTATACCATTCTGCCACCGGGCCAGGTGGCCACTCCCGCAGCCACCCCCGGAGCCGGAGCGGTGGCCGCTGGAAGCACAGTGACCTTGAGCACCGCTACGGCAGGAGCCAGCATCTATTACACGACCGACGGAACCAATCCAAGCAGCGGCAGTACGCTATATGCCGGAGCAATAAGCATTACCGCGAACGTCACCCTCAAGGCGATTGCAGTAAAAGGCGGAATGAGCGACAGCGATATCCTGACTGCCGCCTATACCATACTGCCACCGGGCCAGGTGGCTACTCCCGCAGCCACCCCCGGAGCCGGAGCGGTGGCCGCTGGAACCACGGTAACCTTGAGCACCGCTACCGCCGGAGCTGTAATCTACTACACCACTGACGGCAGCGATCCTACAACCGCCAGCACTATGTATGCAGCGCCTATTGTCATTAATGCGGCGGTAACCATTAAAGCCTTTGCCGTCACAGCCGGAATGACGGACAGTTCTATCATGGAGGCCGCCTATACCGTTTTACCTCCCGATCAGGTTGCCGCTCCTACGGCCAATCCGCCTGCGGGCATGGTGGCAGCCGGCACTCTGATAACTTTGAGCACCACTACGCCGGGCGCCACTATCTACTACACCACTGACGGCAGTGAGCCTTCAATCGGCAGCTCCGTCTATGATCCTATAATCATTTACATACCGCTCACGGTAAAAGCTATTGCCGTGAAACCAGGCATGACCGATAGTACGGTGATGACTGCGCAATACACGATACTTAACTCTTATGATGGCGGCGGAGCCAGCGGTCAACCCCCGGCCCCGGCTCCGGCCAATAGCACCAGCGGCTCCGCTACGGTTAGCCCGGGGGCCGGAGGCACTATAAGCCTGGGCAATGATGTTTCACTTTCCATCCCTGCCCATGCTCTGTCAGGACAGGCTTCGCTTAATGTCTCAATTGCCCCGGTGGACAGTCCGCCGCCGGGTTCGGCTAGCTTTGCTTTCCTGAGCAGTATCTATAGCTTTACCGTGGGAGGTTCCGGTCACTATGAGTTCAGTTCACCGGTTACCCTGACCTTCACCTTTGATCCCTCTCTACTGCCTCCCGGTCAAACCCCGGCCGTTTACTATTACAATGAGGCAGAGGGGCAGTGGAGCAGCCTGGGAGGAGTAGTCTCGGGCAACACCATAAGCGTTGATGCGAGCCACTTTACCGCTTTTGCCGTAATGGCCAAACTACCTGAGAAGCCGGATACGACGCTTAGTTTCACCGATACAGCGACGCACTGGGCCTCAGGGGCTATCAATAAGCTGGTGGGATTAGGAGCTGTTACCGGGTATGCCGACGGAACCTTTAAGCCTGACAAAACCATTTCCAGAGCCGAATTTGCAGTCATGCTGGCCAAAGCCCTGAAGCTGGCGCCTGGCGAAAGCAAAGTCTTTGGCGACACTGCCAGCCACTGGGCCAAAGACGCCATTGCCAGCGCTGCGGCGGCCGGGCTCGTCAGCGGCTTCAGCGGAGGCCGCTTTGGTCCCGATGATCCCATTACCCGGGAACAGATGGCGGTAATGATAAGCAATGCCGCTCGATTGAAGGGGACCGGCACAAAGCTCGCCTTTGCTGACAGCGCCCAGATTTCCTCCTGGGCCAGTGATGCGGTCAACATTGCGGTACAGGGTGGATTAATGACCGGGTACCAGGATCATACTTTCCGGCCCCAGGCTCTTAGCACCCGGGCGGAAGCGGTGACGGTCATAGTTAATCTTAAATTAATAATCTAAAGCGACTTCTGAAAGTTATTACCAGTTTCTGCGTATGTTTTTTGAATAAGCCAATACCGGATAGGATGGGCTGACTATACCAAATTAAAGGGGTGCGGTGGAAATGGAGGATAACAAGGAATCTCGGATGACCGACATAAAAAAACGTGGCTGGCGGTGGGGAATAACGGCGGCTGTGATGATCCTGCTCATGAATGCGGCGCTTGCCCAGGCCTGGGCAGCAACCAATCCCTTTACCAATCTTGACGCTTTTAATGTAAGCGACTATTTTCCTCTGCAGAAGGGCAATAGTTGGACATATCATGTGGATTTAAAGCAATGTAAGGATGGCCCGACCGTAGTCTCCGAATCCTCAACCCTAACCATGGAGGTCAAGGAAGTCTACCAGCAACCGGGTTATACCCTGGTAGTTATAACCGGAAATCCCTTAAATGCTGATGCTAAGGAATCTTTCGGTTATTTACTGTACTCCCACAATGTTTACTTCGTACCTGGGGGACTGGTGCCTAGCTTTGTGGAACATATAACTACCGGAGGAGCATCCATCAGGGAGTACGAAGACAACCTGGTTCTGAAATACACCTTTCCGTTGTTTAAAGGCCAGAGAATTCTGGGAGATGCCACTCCTACTGAGATAATCCGGGGTGACACCCTTTATGTTCCCTATGTTGACTCAAAACCCGCCTCGGCCGTCAATGGCTTGGAGCTGGCCAAAGGCTGGCCGGTTTACAGCATCCAGGATTCCACTACTGGCGACAATTTCGTATATGAATTTGTTCCTTCCATTGGTATTACCGACGTATACTACAGCCACAACGGAACGCTTTACGAGTACCATTGCACCCTTGAATCGTATACCATAAATGGTCAGCCCCACAAAATAACGGCAAGCGCTCAGCGGTAGTAATCAGAATGCTATATAAGGATATTTGAAAAGGCTGCCTTCGGGCAGCCTCCCAACCAATGCTCTATTTTTCTGCATATTCCCTGGTGTCTTGGTAAGCGCTGAGAAATCCTTTGTCAAATCCTTCGTCTTCAGCATCTTTCAAGCATTTCGGACAGGGCTGAACTTCCACTTTGAGACCGCTTCTTTCATCAACTGTCGTGAGTTTGCAGAGACCCTTTCCACATTTGGCGCAAAATACTTCAAAATAGATCAACGGCATGATAAATCACCCCCGGATCATTTTGAATACTCCTTACTATCAATATAGATCTTTGCGCTGGAAAATTGTATAGATTATTGAGAATTTTCTTGTCATCCAAAATAAGATGCCTTCCTCCGCAGTTGAAATAGGGCGGGGGAAGACATCTAAAGCCAATACCGGTTTTTACTTTTTGCTTACCGGAATCCAAATCTCGCTTTTGTAGTTGGGGAGGCTGGTATCTTGGCTTTCATTCCACAGGATAAAGAACAAGTGCTCACGGGCTGGGCTATCTTAATGATTCTAACGGGCATCTTGACAGACCTGATGGATTGTCCAAGGAACGGGGGAGCAAGCTTGAGTTTGGCAAGCGTATGTCAACAGCCCCGTCCCTTAATAATATTTTGCTAAACTTGCGCTGATTTATCTTTTAAAGTAGCCGCCGCGCTGATGAGCATGATTGCCACTATAGCGATACCGGTAATCAGAAACCACTTGGCTATGCCATAGAGCTGGGCGACCGGGCCGGCAATAAGCAGACCTACCGGCATAGCCAGCGACATCAAGCTTATTATCAGCGAAAATACCCGTCCCTGGGCTTCGGGCGGGATGGTTTGCTGCAGGTAAGCCATGTAAGGGATGTTGAACAGGTTGCCGGCGGCGCCCATCATCGCACAGATAGCGGTAAATATCCAGAATACCGAAAGATCCGGAGGCAATAAGCCGGACCACAGTGAGCCCAGGCCCAATACGATCAAAGCGATATGAATAACAAGAAACTTGTTCTTGATCTCTCCGTAGGCGCTCACCAGCGCCGCACATAGCATCATGCCTCCGGCATAGGCGAATTCAACGATTCCTGCGTGCCAGGCCGTCCCTGAAAAGTAGGCGCTGGTCATCAATGGGTAAAGCGAGGAAAGGGGCAGAAAGAAAACCATGCAAAGCGATGCCGATCCGGTCACGATGCAAATGCGCCGGTCCTGAAGCAATATGACCAGGCCCTGTTTCATCTCTCCGAACAGATGGGGAGTCGCCTGTTTATCTCGGGGCGGATCCGGAATTCTGATCATTGCTACACAGAGACAGGCGATTACCGCGCCCAGCACATCGGTGAGCATGATGACCGGTAGGGGCAGCGCCGCATACATGGCTGCACCTAAAACGGGCCCCAGCATAAAGGCGCCCGACTGCAGGAACTGGCTCCAAGCGTTGGCGCGAACCAGCTCCTCCCCGGGAACGATCATGGGTACTGCCGCTTGAACGGCGGGCATGTGAAATACGCCGCCCAGGGCGCGAACGCCCAGCACCACGCAGGCCAACCAGTATGCTTGATAGCCTGCCATGAACAGCAGCGCGAACACGGCCGCGGCCAAGGCTATAAACAGATCCGAGCCGATGATAACGGTCTTTCGCTTTAGGCGGTCAATCCATACCCCGGCAAAGGGGCCCAGGATGAGCTGGGGCAAGAAAGCGAACAATCCTGCCAGAGACAGCATCATAGCCGATGAGGTCTCACTGGCCAGCCACCAGATCAGAGAGAATTGAACGGCCGAGCTGCCGATTAAAGAAACGGTTTGTCCGGATGCGATCACCAGAAAGTCGCGTTTCCAGTGAGCGGTTTGAGAGGGGGTGAGCATATTATTCTGTTCCATGATAGATCCCTTTCTCATAGCATGCCAAATAACCCCATAATATGGGGATTACGTTTCGATAAATAACAAAGAAGGCTACCGCAAACGTACGGATTGCATGAAGAAAGCTCCTCTCTACCATTTCACATTAAAAACTGTCACCTGTATAATATACCTTAAGATAACGAGAGGAGTAAATACCATATTTATCCGGGAATCAACCTGGAGTCCATACAGAAAGCAGCTCTCCCGTATCTAAAACTGGCGTGTTGGGGCGTATCCTGGTAAAATAAGGTGTATTTAAAAGGAAAGGGATTGATTGAATGAAAAAACGGCTGACCTGTTTATTCCTGGTACTTATTTTGTTGACAACCCTTGTTGGGCCGGCCATGGCCAGTGACGCTCCTACGGTCGTTTTAGATGGAAAAGAGTTGACTTTCGATGTGCCTCCGATGATTCAAGATGGCCGGGTTTTGGTTCCGATGAGTGCAATTTTTGAAGCTATGGGAGCCCAGGTAAGCTGGGATGCCGCTGCCGGCCAGGCCAAAGGGGTAAAAGACGGAATTACGGTTATAATCCCGGTGAATTCAACTTCTCCGACTATAAATGGAGTTGTCAAGACCCTGGATGTGCCCGCCCAAATAGTTAATGGGCGCACCCTGGTGCCGCTGAGTTTTGTCGGCATGGCTTTTGGGGGCAGCGTCTCCTGGGATTCCAGCACCCAAACGGTTACCATCAAATCGCCGGCTTTGCCCCAAACTATCGAGTATAAAACCTATGCCAACAACCTCCTCGGCTATTCCTTAGCCTATCCGGACATCTTCGCCTCTTCCGAGGAAATAGAAAACGGCAACGGGGTATCCATGAAATCCGCTGACGATCTATATAACTTGAAGATATGGGCAGCTATGAACAGTGTGAAAAAGAGCACTGGCCGCGATCTGCTGGCCGAGGCTAAAAACCGGGTGGCACATATCACTTCCGAACATGCTGATGAAAATTTCTATCGCCTGTCCTACCAGGGCGGGGGCGACGGCCAGGAAATTACCTTCTACGAGTGCGGAATGGTAAGTGCCGATAAAGTGGTTTTCTTCTGTATTTCCTATCCCAGCAGCCAGGAGGTTTTATTCTCCGGTATCGTCACTCATATGACCAGCGAATTGAATAAAATCTCCCTGGCCAATGGTTAAAGCCCGGAACAATTGAATAAAACGTAACAAGAGAGGCCCGAGCGGCCTCTCTTCTACTACTAACCCGGGCTCTTTAGCATTTCTTTCATTGACGACATCTGAAGGAAGCGCTTATGCTAAAAATAATACCAATAATTTCCGCAAAATGGAGGCAAGCATAGATGGCAGACCAAAAAAGCCCCACCAAGATTCTGAGGCCGCTCTTTGATGACGACCTGGCGGCCATAGCGTTATCCGGAGACAATATAGTGGATGATGCTATATTTGCTTATGGAATGATTGGTGATTGCTCATTAGAAAGCCTGGAGGCGAAAAGATTAGTTTTTAAACAGGTAGTGTTTAATAATGCTATTTTCAACCGGGTAGCATTAAAACATGTAGAACTGGTAAACGTGAGATTTCAAAATTGTGATTTATCAAATGCCGATTTTCATGAAGCCTCATTGCACAGAGTCGAATTTATAAACTGTAAAATTATCGGCATTGATTTGGGTGAAGCCACCTTGCGCGAAGTGGTTTTTGAAAACTGCAATGGCCAGTATGCTTTCCTTAGCTACTCTAATTGCAAGCAGGTTGCATTCCTGGAATGTCAATTAAGCTTCTCGGACTTTAAAAATTCAGTGTTTTCAAAGGTTGAATTTCAAAAATGTAATCTGCTTCAGGCGCGAATGAACTACACCAATCTAAAAGGAATAGATTTTAGCAGCTGTGATATTGAAGGGTTGGGTGTAAACATTCCAGACGTTAAAGGCGCTATAGTCACCTCTATGCAAGCTGTTGCCCTTTCCGCACTGCTGGGACTTATTGTTAAAAGCAGTTGCGATCAGGAAGTTTAAAGAGTTTAATGAATCTATGAAATGATGACAGAGTCAACCCCAAATGAAACGGAGGAATAGTTAATGAAAGAGATTTATGAATTCTTGAAAAAGTGCGGCCATTATTATATCGCCACTATGGATGGCGACCAGCCGAGAGTACGACCCTTTGGCACGGTAGAAATCTTTGAAAACAAGCTCTACATCCAAACCGGCAAAGTTAAGAATGTTTCGAAACAAATGCAGGCCAATCCCAAAATCGAAATTTGCGCTTTTAACGGTAAGGAGTGGATTCGTGTAGCGGCAGCGGTTGTAAGGGATGACCGGGTGGAGGCAAAGCAGCATATGCTGGACGCCTATCCGGATCTACAGAAAATGTATAAGGCAGATGATGATAATACCGAAGTGCTGTACCTGAAAGACGCCTCGGCCACGATTTACTCATTCACAGCCGAGCCCCGGGTAATCAGGTTTTAAGGGAGCAGAGGGACGGACGGTTCTTTTGCTTCGCTATTGAGCAGTTGTTTGGGGTATTACCAGGGTGGAGGCAACGGGTCAGAAAATTACCTTCTGCGAGTGCGGAATGGTCAGTGCTGACAAAGTGATTTTCTTCTGTATTTTCTATCCCAGCCGCTCGGAAGCTTTATTCTCCGGTATTATCACACATATGACCAGCGATTGAATAAATCTCCCTGGCCAGCGGTTAAAACCCGGAATCAATTGAACAAAGCAAAGAGAGGCCGCTCGGCCTCTCTTTTAACCACATACTCTCCTATAACCTGTTGTTAAGTATTCTTTAAGGGGCAAAGAATACGCCTTATTCAATCAAAATGAAACTAAGCCAGGCTCTTTAGCATTTCCTCCCTTGACGGCACCTGAAGGAAGCGCTTCTGAAATCTTTCTAAAGACATGATTTTTCTTTCGGCGAAGCTCAACAGGGCATTTATTCCCCAGTAAACGCTCAATGCGGCGGGTGCCTTCCAGAGAAACACCAGCCCCAGAGCGACCGGCAGGACGAACATGACAAGGTTTTTATTTTCAGCGGTGAGGCTTGCCAGGCCCTGCATCAGGCTGCCGATCACCGGCAGGATATGGAGACTGTCGGGATTGCTTACGGCCAATATCCACGGTAGGAAAGCGCTCCCGATGCTTGTGCTCAAGTGAAGCAGCGAAAAGTACAGTGAAAAGAAGACCGGCGCCTGGATGACCAGGGTGATAAAAGGCAGCAGCGGATTGACCTTGTACCGGGTCATGACTTGGGCCAGCTGTGCGTTAACTTTTTCGGTTTGGTTCTTGAACCTTTCCGATAGGGATTTCCTGACCTCGTTCAGGTTCTGGGACACGATCATCGCTTTTTGCTGTTTAACGGACAGGGGAAACATGACCAGTTTGATGGCCAGGGTCAGCAGAACGATGGCGAAAAACCAGTCTCCGGTCAGCCCTAGTAAAAACGCCAGTGCCCCGTTAAATGGGGTGCTCAATACATACATATTTTAGACCTCCTCAGTTATTAATTAAGTTAACTGAGGGGCAAAAAAGGGCGTTTCATCATTATCTGAGGCGGTTTTGATCATTCTTCGAATGCGAAAGGATATTTTTATCCGGGGGGTAATGCAGGAAGTTCTCCTTACAAGCGTGGAGACCTGGGGCGCGGCTTTATCACTGCCCAGGCGGGAATCGAGCCGGTTGTTTATGAACCTTATCCCCAGCCAGGAGATGGTCAAAAGCAGGGCGATGTTTAATGTAATGGCTAAAATAATGGAGTGATCGATGCTGATGGTACCCACCTCCCAGGCATTAATAAGACAATTATAATCATAATTGAAAGGCAATTCAAGAAAGCGTGTGCTGCCCAAGAATCGTCCCCGCGCTTCCGTCGGAGGAACTTTTTTAACAAATTTCAAAAGCGACGAACTTTCGCATAATTTCTTTTATAAGCACCGCTGTTCTCTCTGCGGAATGAACTGCAAATATTTCCGATAAGTTCCTACCATTACTGTATTTTACACCAACAATGAACTGCTGGAGTGCAGGTTTAATTCGACAAAATGGAGAGCGAAGTTCTTTTCTATGCGGCTAAAATCCTAACTTAGCATATATACATTTCGGATTAAAATGCCGATAAATAAACAAGTCATTTTATATGATTGCTATAGAAAGGGATTTGTTGAATGCAATATACGGAAGCAGCCAATCTCAGCGTGTTTTCCTTAATCATATTGTTGCTGATATATTTCAATGTCCGCCAGCCTCGACCAAGAAGATTGCCCCAAAACCACGTATTTATTTTAATCGTGTTTTTTAGTATCTTAGTGGTCTTCTTTGATATATTGAGCGTGCTCTCAAACGGCCAGCCCAATACCTGGAGCTTTTTCATGAACAATGCTTTTAACCTGCTTTTGCTTACGCTCGACACCATTCCGGCCATGCTTTGGGTTACTTATGTATACCTGCAAATCCATCAGGATATGAAATATGTCAGAAGATTGAAACCGCTTTTTATTATACTGTTTATACTCAACGCCACGCTATGTGCTATCAGCCTGTTCACGGGCTGGGTCTTTTACGTGGATGCGGCCAACGTATTTCACAGAGGCCCACTGTACTGGGCGAATCTTGGCCTGTGTTATTCGTTTATCCTTTATGGGGTGGCGGTTGCAGTGAACAACAGTAAAAATATTGAAAAAGAACTGTTTTGGGGATTGACTGTTTTTATGATTCCCGTAACGGTAGGCGGGCTCACCCAGATCGTATATAGCGGAGGCGCCCTGACCTGGGCCGGCTTGACGATATCTATTTTAACCGTATATTTTAACATTCAGAACAAGAATTTGAATACGGATTATCTGACCGGCCTCTACAATCGCAGGCAGTTGGATTATTATATCCTGCAAAAGATAAAAAACAGCAATGCAAGCAGATCCTTTTCAGCTATTTTAATCGACCTGGATAGATTTAAGTATATTAACGATACCTTTGGGCACTCCGTAGGGGATCAAGTCTTGCAAACAGCGGCCTTCCTGATCCGCAAGAGCGTGAGAACCGAGGATTTTGTCGCTCGGTATGGCGGGGATGAATTCTGCATTGTATTAGATGTGAACGACGTATCTTTGCTGGAAGAGGTAGCGGCGCGCATCCGGTGTAACTTTGAAGAATTCAATCACAGCAACCAGGAAGCGTATCAGATCAGTTTATCCATAGGATCCGGCATATATGATTATAGCTTAAAGCAAAGCTATGAGGAATTCCTTACCTATATAGACGACCTCATGTACCAGGACAAAGCAAGGAAGCAAGAGACCCGTACCTGCGCTTCGGTCCCTGCTTCCTAAGAGAAGTTGGGTTCAATCTTCTTTAACTATCATGACTGGACAAGGGGCGTTTCGGATTATGCTGTCAGCGACACTGCCGATAAGCAATTTGGCGGGGGTTCCACGGTTGCGAGTACCTGTTACCACTAGATCGGCGCAAATTTCCTTGGCGTACTCCACTATGGCCGTGTGAGCTTTTCCTTTGGTTATCCTGCAGTGTAAAGGGATTCCCGCCTTATTTACTTTATCAGCCGGCTCTGCTTGAAAACTACTGACATACACAGCTTCGGCCGTGGAAAAATTATCGTTATGGGGATTAAATAACTCTTTAGCATTGGCCGGATAGTTGGAGCCACGCATTCTCCAGGACTGGATGTCGTTGTCGGTGTAAATTGTGATCAGGTAAATTTCCGCTGCTGTATCTTTGGCTAATTCAATAGCCTTATCAAGAGCTTTCATGGCAATACTACCGCCATCATAAGCCACCAATAAGCTTGTAAACATCAGCCATCCCCCCGTTCCTAAATGGTATGCATTAATTATAAGTGGTGCAGGCGTTGGAGTAAAGAAACGGCCGGGGAGGGGGAAGAGCAGGGACGGGCCGTGATGCTCAATGACAGTGGATATGATAAACCAAGGAGCCGAGTTAATCTTTATGCCTTTCTGGCTATAATCCCGAACGTTTCTGAATCCTCACCTAGAGGCTCGCCCTGCAGATTCTTATAAATCCTTTCCACTTCAAAGTGATTGTCGTTAAGCAGACTTGTGATAGCTTCTAATCCAAATAAACGGTGATAGAGTCTGATCACCCGGGTTGTTCCGTCTTCAGCTATTATCGTGTACTGCATTCCTTCCGCTTCCTCGTAAATAGAGGTTTTCAGAATCTCGATATAAGGTTCAGGACTCCAAAAGCCTCCCTTATCAAATACTAAAATACTAGTTGCTTCTGAGGTTTTTCGGTTTTCTGTAACCACATCAAATATAAAAATTCCGTTGGATTTGAGCGCCCGGTGAATGTTGGCGAGCAGCCGGTTCTGGTCCTTTGTGCTTAATACACAGAAGTCATAAAAGATAAGCGTTGCGATGTCGAAGGACTCGTTGTAGTCCAGGTCGAGGTAGTTCATATTGATAAAGTCCGTGTTTTTATAGGTACTCTTAACATTCTCGAAAGCATAGTTGATCGACCTTTCGGAATAGTCGATGCCGGTAATCCTTGCTCCGGTTTTGGCAAATTCCCTGGCATAAAGCCCGGGGCCGCAGCCCAGGTCGACTACTCTTTTATTTCCATTCATGTCCGTATAATTGATTATAAAATTTGTTTCAGCCTCGATTTGTTCTCTGGTTCTACTGGCGGCCTCGATTTCAGGGTCTAAATGGGAATTTAGCATTTGCAGGGATATATACTCATCATCCCAAAATTTGCTGGTGCTCTGCTTCCAGATTTCCGGCCTTTTAAGAGCATCTTTCAACGCTTCCATATCGAGCTTGTTATCCTTAATGATATTCATATGCCATTCTCCTTTTAGTGCTTATTTGAGACATCTTTCAGGTAAAATCGGTTGTTGGTCCTGCCTGTTTACTCATTTAGGGAATTAAAAACGCCTCAGAATCCTGAGACGTAACAAGCTTAAACCACTCAGAATACTTAAAACAACACATCGCAAACAGACCATCAACACCAGCGGAACAAACCTGGTTCATCTGGATTTAACCGTTGTTTTAAATACCTGGCTCCAATTCATTCGATTGTTGCAATGAATCGGATCGATCAACCCCTTTGACTTTACCTTACTTATAAAAATAGCATTTCATGAAAAAGCGGTCAAATTAAAACCACTCCCGGCAATGCCAGCCTCGGGTTCTACTAAATCATGTAAGGCCGTGGTAATA
>Ga0232083_100227_pt1 | contig 16162 bp, 16 predicted proteins | sample SJ1SFenscriptome_3_FD_186093 | JGI IMG/M metagenome (GOLD analysis project Ga0232083, IMG submission 186093) | Metatranscriptome of enriched culture of PCE-dechlorinating microbial communities from Ithaca, New York, USA - SJ1.SFe4 (Metagenome... ...
CCTCTTCCTTTCTTATGACTTTTCCAGGAAGAATGTTCCCCATCCCGATAAATTTTGCAACGTCAACAGAACAGGGACGGGTAAATACATCAAAAATGGTCCCGGACTGAATAAATCGTCCATTCATCATGACCGCGACCCGATCAGCAAGCCGTTGCCCCTGCATGAGGTCATGGGTCGACATGATGACAGTCGTGCCAAGTTCCTTATTGTAATGCCTGATGAGGTTTTCAATGACCTCTGTTGAAACAGGATCCAGATTCGCTGTAGGTTCATCCAAAATGAGAATATCGGGCCCGGTTACCATCACCCTGGCGAGAGATACCCGTTGTTTTTCTCCACCGGAGAGGGTCGTTGCTTTCCGGTTTTCATACCCTGAAAGCCCGATTTCATCCAGCTTCTGCAGGATTTTCTCATTTATCGCCTCTTTTCCAAAACCCCGGTACCGAAGACCGATCGCGATGTTATGGTACACCGATTCCCTGAAGGCAATAGGATTTTGAAAGACCATACCGATGCGTCTTCGGACCGGGTCAGTCTCCGAAACATGGGTGAGGGATTTCCCTTCTAACAGGACCTCTCCTGATGTTGGTTTTTGAAGAAGTCCGAGAATTCTCAGAAGTGTGGTTTTTCCCTGTCCTGAAGGCCCGATGATTACAAAAATCTCTCCTTTCCTGATACTTTCTGAAACACCGGTCAGGATGGGATTTCCATCAAATTCTTTGGTGATATTCCAGATGTCAATCATCTCGTTCCTACCTGTTCTGCACAAATCCCATGAAGAGATTGATAATGAGCGCAATTGCCAGAAGAATAATTCCAAGAGCCAGAGAAAGGTTAAAATTTCCCATAGATGTCTGCAGGGATATTGCGGTTGTGAGGACCCGTGTATGGCCTTTGATATTACCACCGATCATAATCGCTGTCCCTACTTCTGAAATTGCCCGTGAAAAACCTACAATAACTGCAGCCATTATGGCAAATCGCGCTTCACGAAGATGACTTTTTAAAAACTGGAACCTTGATGCTCCAAGTGATCGGATGGTATCGGTAATAATCGGGTCTATCGCCTGAAGTGCTGCAATTGTGAGGCCGGCCATAATCGGGATGATAAGGATGGTTTGACCAAATATCATACCATTCGGTGTAAATAACCATTTTAAATCTCCAAGTGGTCCGGATCTTGAAAGAAGCATATAACAGAGGAGACCAACAATGACCGTAGGAAGTGCATACAGAGTTTGTATAACACTAATCAGTGCCTTTTTTCCATGAAATTCCCTGAAGGTGATAGCTGCTCCAAGCGGTATTGCAATAATGGTACTGATCAATACCGAAGAAAAGGTTATCTGCAGAGTTCTGAGTGTTATGTTCAGCACTTCAGGATCTGCGGTCAGTATGAGATGAAATGCAGTCTCAATACCGGTAAGCAGATCGTTCATAATAATAATTGTTGTGAAAAGAAAAGAACGGTGTGGATTATGCCACCTTGTCGGTGGTCTCTTCCACGGTCACGCCCATTACTTCTGCACTACCCCGTCCGGGGTTAAAGTATGGTACCCCGTTCTTTTCGACTCCATAGGTCGAGAGGATATCCTGGACTTCATCACTGATCATGAAGTTGATCCACTTCTTTGCCATCTCAGTGTTGACATCCGGACATTTTTCGTCAGATACACGCATGACGGCATAGACATTCAGGAAGGTCTCATCGTTCTCAACCAGCGGGACAAGTGAGAGGTTGCTCTCGAAGGTTCCCCAGGAGGCTGAGTCAGTTAAGGTGTACCCCTGAAGTTCGTCTGTCATGGTAAGGGTTGGGCCCATACCTGCGCCAGCTTCACGGTACCATTCTGAGGAGTTGATCTCTGCATAGTCATACCCGCCCCATTTCCACAGGAGTTTCTCACGTGAATGGGTTCCGGAATTATCTCCACGGGATACGAAAACGACGCTTGGATCCTCTGCAGTTGCCTTCTCAATTGCCATGAAGGCTGCTGTTCCGTTCAGTCCGGCTACCTTTGCCGGGTCATTTTCCGGTCCGACTAAAAGGAAGTAGTTGTACCCGAAGACACGACGATCGACACCGAATCCTTCATCAATAAACTTGTCTTCTGCAACACGGTCGTGAACCATCACAATATCTGCATCACAGTTTTTTGCAATTTCAATAGCCTGGCCGGTTCCAACAGCTACATGTTCTACTGTTGCACCGGTCTCTTCCTTGAATTTCTCTTCAAGAAGATCAAGAAGCTTGGTTGCGTCAAGACTCGTTGTGGTTGCGATGAGAAGACGGTCTGCACTATGTTCTCCGAGATTATCAACCTTTTCTGCAGATACTGCCCCTCAGAAAAGCATTGCCCCCAGCACAAGAGCAATGATCCCAAGGTGGATGGTAAACAAACAGTGCGGGACAGCATCAGTGGATCAACAGCGGATGCGGTAAAACTCGGAACTGAACTGGCTGACCGGTTGCTGGCAGCTGGAGGCAAGGCGATTCTGGAAGATGTCTACCAGCGGGAAATTGCCCACTAGCCCCCTACGGGGCTGCCGGATTCTGGTGACCCGCGCGGCAGAGCAGGCTGCCGGGTTTTCTCGGCAGTTACAACAGCGTGGCGCTGTGGTGGTGGAATGCCCTACCATCCAGCTGGTGCCACCTGAAGCCTGGACCGCTGTGGATGCTGCCATCCAGGCTTTATCCGGCTTTGACTGGCTGATCCTGACCTCGGCAAACGGGGTCAGGTTTTTCTTTGGCCGGTTACAGGAACTGGGGCTTGCCCCCGCTGTACTGCGGAGCTGCAAGGTCTGCGCGGTCGGACCAAAGACCGCAGAGGCCCTGACGCAGCTGGGTATCACGCCTGATCTGATCCCGGAACAGTTCACCGGAGAAGGAGTGGTGGCCGCGTTTCACGGACATGACCTGCAGGGGCGGCGGGTACTGTTTCCCAAGGCAGATGGTGCCCGCGACCTGATCCCGCAGCAGCTGCGCAGTATGGGGGCGATGGTGATCGACCCGGTGCTCTACCGGAACATCATCCCGCAGGGGTTGCCTGACTCTGCCCGTCTGGCCCTGGAACAGCATCGGCTTGATGCTGTTGTCTTCAGCTCCCCTTCAACCGTTCGCAACCTGGCACAGTTGACGGGCGGCATCACCCGGTTGCAGGCATTGCTGGCAGATCTGACGGTGGTCTCCATCGGGCCGGTAACAACCAGGGCCTGTCAGGAGCTGGGGCTTAGTGTTGCCGTGGAACCGGAACAGTCAACCCTGGATGCCCTGATTCGTGCCCTTGAGCAGCATACCCTCTGCTGCCCCCCCGCTGTGCCTTCCATTACCTAATTCACCAGGCGCTTCAATACCCCGATTGCAAACTCTTGTGCCCCTAGCACGGAAGCCTGGGTCACCACCATGTTTGCGTTTTGCAGCTGCTGGGCCACCAGGATCTGATCTGCCACCATGCCGATATTATCAGCCATGGCCAGAATGACATCACCCATCTCCAGGACCCGGTTGGCCATCAGGCCGATATCGGCAGACATCTGCAGCATGCTCTTCATGGAATCGGTCAAGGTTGGCTTGGAGGTGATCGCCTGCAGCCCGCCGATGGCAATGGTGTAGCCATCAAGCACATTTGCCAGCGAACTCAGCATGATAGTCATGTTCTGCTGGTTCAGCAGCGTCGTTGTACTGAGATAGCTGGTACTTGTACCAGCCTGGAAAAGCATGGTCGTGTGGAGCGCCTTGACCTTGTCCAGATAGGTCCGGATGCTGGCAGCCGCATACTGCATCTGCGTCTTCATGGTAAACGGATTCAACACAAGTGCGCTTAACTTGGCAGTCAACACTGTCCCCTCGGCAATCAGGCTGCTCAGTGCCAGGTCATTGGTCGCCGTCTCCAGCACCCCCACCAGGGTCAGTGCATTGGTCTGGGTCTGCAACAGCCCCTGCTGCGTCAGCGCCAGATTCTGGCTCTGCAGCTGCTGGCTGACCAGGATCCGGTCGGCCATGACACCGATATTATCCGACATCACCAGAATTTTATCTGACATCTCGCCAATCCGGTCGGCCATGGTACCAATATCATCAGACAACTGCAGCATTGCGGTCATACCATCCTTCAGGGTAATGGCCCGACTGACGGTGCTGAGCGCCTTCAGGTCGAGGGACAGTCGCAAGGACTCATTGGAGATATTCAAGACAGTCATGGACAAGGTATCCATGGCTGTCAGCAATGCTGCGTCCGTCTGTAACGGCGCTGCCAGGCTGCTGTTCAGGGTCGCAGTGCTGTTAGACAGGGCTCGGGCCTGTTTGTTTGCCTCGACCAGCGGACCACAGACCGAGTCAGGATTCAGCGTTATATTTTTCAATTGAACTTCAAGGTTCTGTGACTGAACAATCAGCCCCTGCAGATCTTCTGTAAGATCTGCCCGGGCCGGCACAGCTCCTATAAACAGGCCGACTATAGCCAGCAGAATCAGGTGCATGCTGTTTTTTAGATAATTTTTCACGCTGGTATCTCCCTGTGCCGCTATCGGCTGGTGTCAGTTCATATTTTTGATCAGTGCAAGCATGGTACTCTGGGCTGCCTGGACAGAACTCAATGTCAGCGCCACATTTTCACGCTGAATCACCTGAGTTTCCACAATCCGGCCCGACATGATGCCGATGTTGTCTGCCATGACAATAATCTTGTCACCCATCTCCACAATCCGCTTGGACATCGTGTTAATATCTGCCGTCAACCGGAGCATGCTACGGGTGGCATCAGAGAGCAGCGGCGTCTGCATTAGCGGCGCAATCCGGCTGACAGTGGCGGCATAGGTCTCAAGTACAGCCGCAAACTGCTTTTGAGCCACGGTCAGGTCACCTAGGTACGTCAGGGTGGTGCCATCAACGTAATGGCTTGCCTGCCGGCTGTCTTTGGTTATCAGGTCATACACCACCAGCACACGTGCCGAGAGTGCCGCTGTTTTGGTTTCAAGGTAGCTCAAGGTGGCAGCTGCATTGGATGTATCAAGCGTGAGCTGCCCCATCTCTGCCACCTGAAACTGTGTATCAGCCAACAACAACCCCAGCGTGAGGTTGTAGCCGATGGTTGACAGACTCTTGCTGAGGGCAATCATGTTTGTTTGGGTACTCAGGATTGCATTCTGGGTGAGGGTGATATTTGCTGCCTGGATCCTCTGCGTAGCCAGGATCCGGTCCGCCATGAGCCCAATATTATCGGCCATGGCCAGGATCCGGTCGGCCATTTCCAGAATCCGGTCCGCCATCGTGCCGATATCATCGGACAGCCGCAACATGGCGCTCAGGGCGGAACGATATTCAAACAGATCCGCCATCCCCTCAACGGCGCGTAACTCCAACGACAGACGGATGGAATCAGCGGCCAGGTCACGGGCGATCCCGGAAAGATCCTCCAGCGAGGTCAGATCGGCAGAGGTAAGGGTCAGCGGAGCGGCAAGCTGGTTATAAACACCCTGCACAACCGACAGGTAGTCTTCGATTGAGGTGTTAAGTGTTCCAAGCTGGCCGCAGACACCGCCGTTACTGACCTGAATGGTTGCCAGTGAAGAACGCAACCCATTCCCCTGTACAACCAGATCCTGCAGCGAGGTCGTCAAGCCAGCCTCTGCAGGCACGGCAGCGACGGCCAGCGATAATGCAACAATGCATGACAGAATAAGTTTTAACATAGTCACCACCAATATATTTATATATTTATATATATTGATGCTACAACACCGGTCTTTTGTCAAGCCTTCATTTATCCTGTAGCAGTTGCCGGCATGTTTTGAATCAAAGGGGACTTGCAGAATACTCCGTGCAATGAGGTGCCCGGAAGGCGCTGTCCGTGCGTGGGTGCCGAAACACAAAGAAGGCCCTGCCGATTACCCGGCAGGGCCTTCTTTTATTCAGAGCTTGTGGTTATTTTTCAGGAAGTGAGGGCCATTAACATCTTTTCAGCCACATCCTGACCGCTGATATTGTAACTGCCACTGGCCAGCTGCTGGCTGATATCCTGCACCTTCTCGGGGCGGATCTCGCCGCTGGATGGTTGAACACTGGAGAGCTTCTCAACCATATTGGTCAACTGGACGCTGAACGGGCTTTGCACCGCAGCGGTTGATTGTACCGACCGGCTAGCCTCACTTTTTGCCGTCTTCATGACCGGCTGGGCACCAAAAATTGCTGTAGTTGCGCTGTCTATTCGCATGGCAAGACCTCCATTAATTATCCTTTCGGCAACCCTGCCAAAAATCTTAAACCTAAAAAAGCTGTTGCCCACGGGAAACGCAGCGATACGGCGCAAACAGCAAGCAGTTATTCCGATTTCAGATCAAGGGTCGTAACCGTACCAAAGCTTGACAGCGGCTTGTCAAACCTCTTCTGATCACCCACCACCACCAGCTTGAAGGCCTCGGGATGCAGATGCTTCTTTGCTGCCTGCAGCAGGTCTTCACGGGTCACCGCAGCGATCCGCTCCCGGTAGCGTTCCAGATAGTCCGGCTGATACCCGTAAAACTCCAGCCGGGCCTGTTGAACAACAATGGAGGCCGGAGTGGTAAAACCGAACAAAAACGAGTTGATAATCGAGTCCTTGGCCAGCTTCAGCTCCTGCTCACTCACCGGCTCCGTGCGAATCGCTGCGATGATGGAGCTCATCAGACCGATCGTTTTCGCCGTTGCCTCGGCCTTGGTCTCGGTCTCTGCCGTAAAGCTGCCAATAAAGTGCCGTCCCACATCAAAATGACTACCCACGTTATAGGCCAGTCCCTGATTGGTACGGATCTCCATCATCAAGCGCGAGGTAAAACTGCCACCCAGGATAAAATCCAGCACCCGAATGGCGTACAGGTCAGGGTCATCCTTGGTGATACCCAGGTGGCCCAGCCTGATCACGGACTGATTGACCTGCTTGGGGGCATACAACACAGCCGGCTCAAACCGCAGCTTCACCTGCGGAATATCATGCAGCTGCAAGCGCCCCTCCGGTTTGATCTGTCCAATCAGCCGATTCAGCGCAGCCAGCATGCGCGATCGGTCAAAATCACCGGCAACGGTCAGGATCATGTTGTCCGGCCGGACAAAGCGCTGATGAAACGCCTGCAAGTCACTGCGCTTGACAGCGGCCACGGTGGCAGCAGCAGGGATCACCCCCAGCGGATGCCCGGCATAGAGCGCCTTTTGCAGCTCCCTGTCCCCCAGCTCCTTGGGATCATCATTCTGACGCCGGATCATCTCAAGCGCCTGCCGTCTGGCCACCTCCAGCCGTTTTTCATCAAAGCGCGGCCGGAACAGGACGTCACTGAACAGTTGCAGGGTGCGATCAAGATTTTTTGTCAGGCTGGTCAGGGAGACCGTTCCCAGATCACTGCCAAAGGAACTCTCCACGGAAGAGGCCATGAACTCAAGCTCAGCATCCAGGGCGGCCGGCGCAAGGTCTTTGGTGCCGCCACCGCGCAGCTGGGAGCCGGTCAGGGCTGCCAAGCCGCTTTTACCTGTTGGATCATACACCGAGCCGGTATGGATCAGGGCAGAGATTGTCACCATCGGCAGTTCGTGATCCTGCAGCAGATACACCGGCATACCGTTCTGCAACAACACCCGCTCCGCCTTGGGAATGCTAAAGCTCAAGGCCGGGAAGGTCATGTTGCGGGGATTGGCCAACTCTGCGGCAGAGGCTGCAGAGAGGCAGAAGATGCTGATCAGCCCGACAAGGAGAACACGGAGCTTCATTTCTGGGCACCTCCCGGTTTTTTCGTCACAAGGGTACCCACAATCCTGTTTTCGCGGGTAAAATACTGGCGTGCCACCCGTTGAATATCAGCCGGGGTGATCTTTGTCAGCTTGGCACGGTAGGTGGTCAGGTAACGCCAGCTGCCGGCGATGGCCTCATACTCGGTCAGATTACGGGCCAGACCGCCATTGGTTCCCATCCGGCGAGCCTCTTCAAACTCAAGCTGATTCAGTACCTGCTGCAGTTCCTGCTGACTCACCGGTTCCTTTTTCAGCCGTTCCAGCTCGGCCAACAAGGCCTGTTCAACCTCAGCAGCGGTGTGGGGGGCGCGGGGCGAGGCATACAGCACAAACAGGTTAGGGTAGCGGTTACCCGGCGCATCAAAGACCGAAACCTGGGTTGCCAGCTGTTTTTCCAGCACCAGCGAGCGGTAGAGCCGTGAGGTGCGGCCCTGCCCCAGGACTGACGCGACCAGGTCGAACACCTCGTCATCTGGGGCCCCCAGCGCGGTCTTGTGAAAACCGATTATCAGTTCCGGCTCGGCATCGCCCAGCACCTCAACCCGCCGTTCGCCCTGCTGCTGCTCCTCCTGTGCCGCCACCTCCGGCACCGGAGTCCCGGGGGGGATATCGCCGAAATAGCGCTCCACCAGCGCAATCGTATCAGCAGGCCTGATATCCCCCACCACCGCCACAATGGCATTGTTGGGGGCGTAGTAGCGTTTCAGGAACGACTCGGCCTTGGTGCGGGAAAGCTGCCTGATATCCGAACTCCAGCCGATGGTGGGCTGGCCATAGGGATGGGTCTGGTAGGCGGCGGCCACAAAGGTCTCCCACAACTTGGACGATGGCTCGGCATCATAGGAACGCCGCCGTTCCTCCATCACCACCGAACGCTCGGTATAAAACTCCCGCAGCACCGGGTTCTTCATCCGGTCGGACTCGATGGCTGCCCACAGTTCCAGCTTGTTGGCAGGCAGGGATATCAGGTAGGTGGTGCCGTCCCGGCTGGTAAAGGCGTTGTAGCCGGAACCGCCGTTGCGGGCATAGAGGTCAAAGAATTCATCCTTGATCACATACTGCTCCGCCTGTTTTTCAAGCCTGGCCAGTTCGGCCCGCAGGCTGGCAAGCGTCGCCTTGTCAGCTCCGCTCCCCTTGGCCTCTTCAGCCAGCATCCGCTGGGCCGTCTCTTCAATCTTTTCCAGCAACGGGGCCTCGGCCGCGTAATCCCTGGTGCCCAGGGTCCTGGTCCCCTTGAACAGCATATGCTCCAGCAGGTGGGCAATCCCCCGTTCATCACTGCGCTCGTGGACACTCCCCACCTTGAAACGGATCCAGGCCGAGACCGTGGGTGAGCTGTGGCGTTCCACCATCAACAGCTTCAGACCGTTCTTAAAGGTATGTTCCACCACCTTGTCCTCAAGGTTGGCAGCCCCCGCCTGGGCGGCGATGAACAGGAGCAGGAACAGACCGGCAATGGTTTTGACAACACGCTGCATCATGGTTCAGTATCCCTTTCTAAAACAGTGACAGCTTGACATACCGGCCCGGGTTCTTCCTGATGTCCACCATCAGGGCATCCATATTGTCCACGGCACGGTTCAGTTTCTCGTATAGCTCTTTTTCATTGATCAGCTTCCCTGCCGTGCCTTCGCCGGCCTTGATCCGGGCCGCGGCACTTTCCAGATCCTTCATGGAGTTATCAGCCCGGGTGATCAGCGACAGCCCCTTGTCATACAGCTCCCTGTCGCTCAGCAGCATCCCCAGCGTAGTGTCCTTTGAGGTCAACCTGCGGTTCAGCTCCCGCACATCATCAGCGGCCTGGTTGCTCTTCTCTGCCAGACTGACCAGCTTGGTATAGAGGGCCTTGTCATGGATCAGGCGGTTCAGGCTGCCATCCGCGGTCTGGATATCCTGCAGGGTCTTGTCAGCCCGGCTCAGGATCTGCATCAGCTTGTCGTACGGCTCTCCGCTGCGGGCCAGCTTACCCAGGGTGCCCTGCCCGCGGTTGATGTTGCCGGCCAGGGTATTCAGCTCACTGGAGAGTTGTACCGCATTGATATACAGCTTGGTATCGGTCGCCAGCAGCCCCAGTGTTCCTTTGCCGGATTGCACATTATCCACGATACTGTTCAGTTTTTCAAAGGTGACACCGGCCTTCTGGGCCACGTCATCCAGAGTGTGCACGGCCTTGCCGTTAAAGCGGCTGACCGGGCGGTCATAATAGCTGGCAGACGGCAGGATATCGACATACTTTTCCCCCATCAGGCCACGGGTCTTGATGGTGATGATCGAATCCGGTCCGATCTTCTTGTGGGCCTTGGAATCAACCTCGGCAACAATCAGCACTTCATTGGTGTCGCGAGGGTTCTCAAAGCGGATCTGTTGCACCACCCCCACATCAACCCCTGCCAGCCAGACCGGTGCCCCCTCCTTCAACCCCATCACGTTCTTCATGGTGATGCGGATGGTGCTGGTGGGTATAAACAGCTTGGTCTTCTGCCCCATCAGCAGGATCGCCCCTGCCGCCAGCAGCAGCGTAATCAGAATGAATACCCCGGCCCGTACCTGGGCCCAGCCGATCTGATTGCTTCGTTCCATAGACGTACCCTTCCTTACACAGCAGCCGGCTATTCAAGATCCTTGGGGCGCACCGTCCAGACCTTGATTCCCTGTTCTTTGGCCACCGCCCTCAGCCGTTTCAAAAAACGCTCATCGTCCTTGTCCCGCACAATCACCAGCACAGCCGGTTTACGTCCGGTACTCTGCCCATAATACAGTGCCTGACCGATCGATTCGGCCCACTTCGGGGCATACTCCACCTCAAGCGCATACTCTTTGGTCAGGCAGTCAACCCGTGTGTTATCCGGCAACCGATGCTCCAGCTCGCCGCCATGTTTTTCACACCACCAGCGCTGATAGTCCTTTTCATGCAGCGGCCCATGGCTGCAGCCCGCAACCAGCAACACAAGAAAAAGCAATGGAATGAACTTCACGGTAGCAGCCCCTTTATTCCGATGCCAATTCAGGGATGCTATCCAGGCGGCAAGGAGTTTGGCAACACAGGCGTACACGCAGTACGTTGGGGAGCCAAAGATGAGCCAACGAAAGAGAGCACCTTGAAGTGCCATCGGAATTACACAAACAGCGACCTGTCCGTCGGCTGCAAAAACTCCTGCACATTGGCCAGTGGACAGTCCCGTAGCTCTACTTCAGTTCCTTCAAATACCAGCCTGGATTCATGGATCAGGGAAAAACGCTGCGACGTGGCAAAGGCCGTGGGCAGGTCATGGGTCACCATCAGGGTGGTCTTGCCCGCCTCCTGCAACCGGTTCATCAGGGAGACGATATTGTAGACCCCGATCGGGTCAAGGCCGGTGGTGGGCTCATCAAAAAAGATGTACTCAGGGTCGGCTGCCAGTGCCCGGGCAATGGCCACCCGCTTCTTCATGCCGCCGGACAGTTCTGCCGGATACAGATCAAGGGCCGGTTCCACCCCCACAAAGCGCAGTTTCTCCCGAACAATCTCTTCAACCTCTGCCTGGGATAGCCGCCCCTCTTCAAACAGACGATAGCCCACATTCTCTCCCACGGTCATGGAGTCAAACAGCGCCCCTCCCTGAAACACAATCGCAATCTTCTTGCGCTGTTCACGGTACGCGGATTCCGGCCTGTTGGTAATCTCCATGCCGTTAATGCTGATTCTGCCCGATTGCGGATGAATCAATCCCAGGATCAATTTCAGGATGGTGGTCTTGCCTGAGCCGCTCACCCCCAGGATAGTGCGATTCACCCCCCGCTCCAGCTCCATGTCGAAGTCGTTCAGGATGACCCGGCCGCCAACCGTGTAGCAGACCTGTTCCATCCGTATGCACTGTTCTTCAATGTGCATACGTCAGAGCTTCATCATCGTTTCAACCATCGGCTCGAAAGGACGACGGCGGTGATGAATAAACTCGTTAAACTGCTGTTGAAATACTGCCATCTGCTGTGCTGTCGGCGGATGTTCCTTCATGCGGCACTCACGGTTACGCTGCATGATCTCAAAATCCGCATTCATCTCTTCCGGCGTAGCGTCTGTCAGCAGATTGGGGATCGGCTTAGTGGCCATAGTGACGCTCCTTCAGCTCAAGATACAGCGCTGTCATATCAAACAGAGCAAAGTAGTCAGCAACCTGCTGCCAATCAAGCTGATCACCGCATAGTTGCATCAACCCTTCGATGTCGGCTTTATCAATCGCCATGCGTGACGGCTTGTTGGCAATTGCCTGCACCTTCAGGCCGATCAGATCTTCCGGCAGAATCACCGGAACAGGCTCTTGCCCATCAAATACCGTCTTCAGTTCCGCCCGTTCAAGCATGGCCAGTGAAGCCGGACGGAAAGCGTGCAAAAAATCTACTTCACCAAGGGCGCTGTCTGCCGCATCAAACTGAGTCACGTTTTCCGAGGTATGAATACAGTGGTAGCCGAGTGATTCCACAATCTCCCGCACCATTTCCATATCAGTGCGCCTGACCAGAAAATCAAGATCAACGGTCGCGCGTGGCAGCCCCCATAGGCTGACAGCATAGCCACCGATCAGGGCATACTGGACCTTGTTTTGCAAAAAGGCAGCTGCAAGTTTTTCGGTTACCAACTTGAAATCCATCGTTATTCCTCTGGATTCACCTGAACACCACAAAGATCTTGGCAATGAAAAAGTCACACATCAGTACCAGCACCGATGAGAGCACCACGGCCCGCTTGGCAGCCGCCCCGACCCCCTCGGCGCCACCACCGGTATTGAGGCCGGTCTGGCATGAGATCATGGTGATCAGAAAGGCAAAGACCAGCGGCTTGGTGACCCCTTCAAGATAATCCAGCGGCACCATAAACTGAGTAAAGGTGGAGAGATACATGACCGGGCTGATGCTGTAACCTGAGGCGATCAGGTAGCCCCCCAGCATGGAGACCGCATCGGTGATGATCGTTAGTAGCGGCAGGGCCAGCAGCATTGCCTTCAGGCGGGGTGTCACCAGACGCTGGATGATGTCGGTGCCTTCCACCCGCATGGCATCCACCTGCTCCGTCACCACCATGGTGCCCAGCTCGGCAGTGATAGCGGACCCGACCCGGCCGGCCACCATCAGGGCTGCCAGCACCGGTCCCAGTTCCTTGATCATGGTGACCGCCACCATGCCACCCACATAGCTGGTGGCGGCAAACGGCTTGAGCTGGATCAGGGCCTGCAGGGCCATGACCATGCCGGTAAACAGACCGGTCAGCACGCAGATAAACAGCGACGAAAAACCAAGTTTATCAAACTGGATCGCAAAGTCGCGGTAGTAATACGGTTTGTGAAAGATACGGACAAAGGCCTGCCAGGCCAGGAAGAAGAATGCCTGAAAACGGGCAAAAAACTGCAGCATCCGCTGGTCAATGGCAGACAGCCTGATCACGGTTACAGCACCGCCGTCACAGCCTGGGCTGCCTCATCAATGAACTGGAACTCCAGCTCCTGACGGACATTTTCCGGGATATCCTCCAGATCGTCCCGGTTGCGGCTGGGAGCCAGCACGGTCTTGACCCCGGCCCGATGGGCAGCCAGCACCTTTTCCTTCAGGCCGCCAATGGCCAGCACCCGTCCGGTCAGGGTGATCTCACCGGTCATGGCCACAGTACGGCGGGCCGGTTTGCCGGTCAAGAGGGAAACCAGGGCCGTGACCATGGTGACACCGGCTGATGGACCGTCTTTGGGAATGGCACCGGAGGGGACATGGATATGGATGGTGCGGTTCTCAAAGACACCATCCGGTATGCCAAACTCAGCTGCATGGGCCTGGACGTAGGATAGGGCCGCCCGGGCCGACTCCTTCATCACATCCCCCAGCGAACCGGTCAGAATCAGCTCCGGCTTGCCCGGCATGCTGGTGGCCTCAATGAAGAGGATGTCGCCACCGGTCTCGGTCCAGGCCAGCCCGGTTACTACTCCCACCCGGTCTGACTCGGCAGCAACCTCGTCGTGAAACTTGCGTGGTCCCAGTAGCTCTGCCACCACCTCAGGGGTAATCTGCTCGCGCAACGGCTTACCCTGGGTGACCTCCTTGGCCAGTTTGCGCAAGACCTGGGCAATGGTACGCTGCAGGTTGCGGACCCCTGCCTCACGGGTGTATTCACGGATCAGTTTGATCAGCCCTTCCTGCGTAAAGCCGGGCGGGGTCTTGGCCAGGCCGTTCTCCTCGATCTCGCGGGGGATGATAAAACGGTTGGCAATATGCTGTTTTTCCTCGCTGGAATAGCCTGCCAGCCGGATAATCTCCATCCGGTCTTTCAAAGGACCGGGGATCGGGTCCATCTGGTTGGCGGTGGTGATGAACATCACCTTGGACAGATCAAACGGCACATCCAGATAGTGATCCTGGAAGGAGAAATTCTGTTCCGGGTCCAGCACCTCCAGCAGGGCCGATGAGGGATCACCGCGGAAGTCGTGGGAGAGCTTGTCGATCTCGTCCAGCATCAGCACCGGGTTGTTGGAGCCGCAGCGGTAGATCTCCTTGATGATCCGGCCCGGCAAGGCACCGATGTAGGTCCGGCGGTGGCCGCGAATCTCGGCCTCATCCCGCACCCCCCCCAGTGAAACCCGCACAAACTTGCGGCCCAGAGAGCGGGCAATGGAACGGCCCAGCGAGGTCTTGCCCACCCCGGGTGGCCCCACAAAGCACAAGACCGGTCCCTTCATGGTATCTTTCAGGGAGCGCACTGCCAGAAACTCCAGGATCCGCTCCTTGACCTTTTTCAGGTTGTAGTGATCCTCATCCAGCACCGCCTCTGCCTTGGAGATATCCAGCGAATCTTCAGTGGAGATGGACCAGGGCATGCCAGCCAGATAATCCAGGTAGGTGCGGCTGACATTGTACTCCGGCGAGGCCTGGTTGATCTTCTCCAGCCGCTTCAGCTCCTTGAGGGCGATCTTGCGCACCTCCTCCGGCATCTCCGCCTCGTCAATCCGCTTGCGCAGATCAGCCACATCGGCGTTGCGGGGATCTTCCTCTCCAAGTTCTTCCTGGATCTGCTTCATCTGCTCCCGCAGCAGGTAATCCTTCTGGTTCTTGCCGACCCGCTTGTTCAGCTCGGTCTTCATCTCGCCATGCACCTGCAGCTTCTGCACTTCATTGGTCAGGTGAACATAGACTTTTTTGAGCCGTTCCAGCGGATCAACGGTTTCCAGCAGTTCCTGCAGATCAGACTGGGGCAGGTTGACATACAGGGCCACCAGGTCGGACAGCCGGGCAGGGTTGTCGATGTAGTCAATCATCTTCATCACATCATCCGGCAACGGCTTTCCATAGGAGAGCGAGATCTTCAGGAGACCGATCAGCGACTGTACCAGTGCCTCGGACACCAGCCCCTTTTCAACGAACTCCCGCACCACTGCCGCCTGCACCAGCGGATAGGGAGCCACCCGCTCCAGCTCAATCAGGCGGATCCGGTTGATCCCCTCCAGGGTCACCTTGAAGCGTCCGCCGGAGACCTTTTTGATCTGGGTTACCCGGCAGACCGTACCGATCTCATGCAGGGTTGCCAGAATATCGCTGCCCTGTGGTTCTTTACGGGGAAATGATACCGCGACAAAACCGTCGTACTGGTCCTGGGCAGCACGAAACAGGGCCAGTTCAGGTTCATCCAGGTAGAGCGGAAACACCATGTAGGGAAAGGCAACCATATCCTTTAACGGATAGAGCGGCAGGATTGCAGGTATGGTCAGTTCATTGTGGGGCATGGGGTACGCAACTTTCTGTAGTAGCTGTAGTTGTGAGGGGATGCATGATACCACGGTGGGGTAAAATCTTCAATCACGTGTCCCTGCCGCTCCGCACCTGCACCTGGATGGTCTCAACCGTTCCGGCAATGCCGCCCAGCTCCCGGTAGAGCAGAGCCAGAAACCGGATGGTCACCAGGCGATGAAGGGTTGCCTGGGTCAGCCGGTACAGCCAACGTCGGACAACAGAAGGACGCTGCGAACCGAGCAGCAGCGGGCAGTAATCAGACAGCCGCAGGGTCACCCTGATCTGACCATCAGGTAGCTGCTCACAGCGAAAGGCCAGCTCTCCCCGATCACACTGATCCCGCTGCACCAGCAGGCCACCGCAGATCCGCAGGGCCAGCCAGTCACCTTCCGGCTCAGGCCTGAGAAAGCGGAGCAACGCTAAGCGGCCCAAAAGACAGAAGGCGATCCCGTCATCTGTCTCCTTTGGCCGGATCAGCCCCCAGGTCATCCGCCTGATAGCTCTTAGATAGGCTTCCAGCAGGCGTTGCGGGGTCATCCCTTTCGCAAGCTCAAGGGGCAGGTCGGTCCACTGGATTGAGAAGACCGAACTATCCTCTTGCAGTACCTGTTGACAGGCGATCTGTAACGGAGCCTTGGCTGACATGGCAAACAGTGTGCC
>Ga0232083_100245_pt1 | contig 15378 bp, 13 predicted proteins | sample SJ1SFenscriptome_3_FD_186093 | JGI IMG/M metagenome (GOLD analysis project Ga0232083, IMG submission 186093) | Metatranscriptome of enriched culture of PCE-dechlorinating microbial communities from Ithaca, New York, USA - SJ1.SFe4 (Metagenome... ...
CCGACTCGCCCACCAGGGAGCCCTTCAAGGCTCCGATGTCCAGCCGGATCAAGGGCCAGCCCAGGATCGACGCGGCCGCCTTGCAGCACAGGCTTTTGCCCGTGCCAGGAGGCCCCACCAGGAGCACGCCCCGTGGCCTTGGCAGGTGCTCGTTCCCAGGCAAGAATGCCTTCGATCTGGTCAGGATGTAGTCACGCAGGACCGTAAGGCCCCCCACGTTGCCGATGCGTTCCGGCTCCCAGGCCTCGAGAAGCCCGGACTTGCGGATGAGCTGACTTTTGAGTTCGGAGATGACGCGTGAAGAGAAATGGCGTTTGCGTACAAGGGAAAGCGCATAGGCGCATTCGGCTTCGAACTCGGTCAGTCCTCTGGCGAGTCTGGCGGCTTTTCGATTCGGTTTGATGCTGATGGGATTGCCCAGATCGCATTGCAGGTCGTACAGGGCCTGGGTATCAGGCAAAGGCAGGTCGATGACCGTGAACACGGAAGACAGTTCCGGTCGCATGGAGATGACGGGGGTGACGGCCACAAGGCAACAGCCTCGCGACTTCCACGATTCCACACCGTTTTGGATGGCCTGGATGATGTCCGGCGAATCCGTGAAAAGGTGCAGGTTGTGCATGAAGAGAACCGTGTCGGAGTTGGTGCTGATCCAGCCGATGGCGTCGACAGGGTCGCGGATTTCCTCGAGGATCTTCTGACTCCCGGCCAGGCGTATCCCCCGGGTGCAGTCCCAGGCGAAAAACCGCCATGCGCCTTCAAAGGGCAGGACGGCCTCCGCACGGGAAGCCTCGTGGGTGAGCACGCAAAGGGCCGGGAATCCAGCCTTCAGGTAATCTTGAAGCATGGAATCCTCCTTGATATGGTTCAATTTGGACGCAAAAGGCGTCCTATGATTATAATTTCTCTATAAAACTCGAGAATTTTAACTTTCGAAGATTTGATAGAGAAATAGAAATGGTAGGAAACTTAGAATTTGAGAGGGCTATTGCCTTTTCAGTCTCGAGAGGGTCTATCCATAGCAGCTTTTAGCTGTCACGGATTCCGTCTCATGCAGAACATGCGTCGGTGGCTTCGCCCCTTCACCGGGGATGCCCGGAGCTGGCCCCGACCGATGCGTCGATGTGTGAGATAGAGGAAAATCCTGGCTTCGGCCGGGGTTTTCTTTGTTTAGGCGAGGGTGTTAATCATGCATGAGATGATCTTGGGGCTGATTCGGTCCTTCGCAGATTATTGGAAAGGAGTCCTCAGATGCTGGAAGATCGCGCCAAAGGGTGCCTCCTTGGACAACTTGTCGGTGATGCCATTGGAAGCCTTGTTGAATTTCAGTCCCCGGTTCAGATTCGTTCAAAATATCCTGACGGGGTCAGGATTCTTGAGGATGGGGGCACCTGGGACACCCTTGCCGGGCAACCTACGGACGACTCGGAAATGGCCCTGCTATTGGCCAGGATGCTGGTCGAGCATAAACGATATGATGCTGATGCTGCCAGGTTGGCATACGAATTCTGGCTAGCCTCCAATCCTTTTGACTGCGGCATGACCATCGCGGCCGGATTGCGCGGGAGCCCGAACCATGACAGCCAGGCGAATGGGGCCTTGATGCGAAACAGCCCCCTCGGAATCTTTGGAGCCAATCATCCCTTGGATCAGGTTGCGGAGTGGGCTCGGCAGGATGCCGCCCTGACTCATCCGCACAAGGTTTGCCAGGACGTTAACCGCCTATTTACCATGGGAATCTCCCTTGCCGTCAAAACCGGCTGCCAGCCTGAATCTCTCTATCAGAATTTGCTTGTCTGGGCACAGGCGTTACAGGTTGAATGGATGGTCTTGCGAGCACTCGAGCAAGCAGCCGAGTCTCCACCAGAGAATTACACCCGGCAACAGGGCTGGGTATTGATCGCCTTCCGGAATGCCGTCTGGCAATTGACACATGCCAAAAATCTTGAAGAGGCGGTGGTCGACACAGTTATGCGTGGGGGAGACACCGACACCAACGCTGCCATTTGTGGGGCGCTCTTAGGGGCCGTTCATGGAATGGGTGCTATTCCTCATCAATGGATAGAGAAAGTGTTGCAGTGCCGCCCAAATGCTGGTTTTCTCAATGTTCGTCGGCCACGTTCTGAATGTTTTTGGCCCGTTGATGCGTTGAACTTGGCAATAGGCTTGCTCACATCCACGTCATAAGTATGATCAAGAGTTGCTTATTGAGTCGACTTTCAATAAATCTGAATAATCTGTTCGCCCTAAACGGATTGCTCATTGGCAAAATTTATATCCAGATCGAATAGTGTCATCCTGAGAATTAAAGTGTCCTACTTGGATAGTATTTGGATAACATCCTGAGTACGACTTCCGAAGGAGATACTCCATTAAAGCGGCCGCGACAATCGCCAAGGAGCGTTTTAGTGTCCTGGAGTTGGCAGAGCAACTGGGCTGTAAATATTGCTGGATTGTGGTAATGTGATTCCGGATGAAGGCTAAGATTCGCAAGCCAAGTAAATGAATACGGGGGAGATCGTGAGAATCAATATTCTGAATGAAAACCTTGGGAAATCGGCTGGGAAGCTCTTAGAAGAAGTTTCGATTACTTTTGAAAAAAAGAGGCAACGAAGACATGAGTTTTGGATTCTTTCGTGCTATGTAGATTTTGATTTAGTTGAAAAATATGTAGATATTCTTTTAAAAACCATCAGATTGACAGATGTTTACCTGGCATTCAATTTTTCTGAAATTTATAAACTTGGCCCCCTTGACACAGCGAAAAAGCTTCGTGGCATTAAGAAAAAACTAAACAAAAAGAGTGTTAATTTAGAATGGGCAACTTTAATGTCTTCAAAATTGGTTCATGGAAAAGGATATGCTTTAATCCAGAGGTCGAAGGATGTAATTTCTGACGGTGCTGTTCTTGTAACATCCGCAAACTTCACAGCTCCTGGATTTGAAGGTGAAAATGTTGAAATAGGATACATTTCAAATAAAAAGCAAGATATTCTAAATTTTCAAATAACATACCATAAACTTTGGAAAAACTTAAAAGTTGACGTAACACATGCTGCGTTCAAGCAAAAAAAATATTTACTAAAGTTTGGAATATTGTCATCAGGTTTTTTTCTTCACAAGTGGTCTGGAAACTTAAAGCAAAACATTGGAATTAAATACACTTTGACTGAACTTGCGAAGAGAAAAGGAACAATTGCTCCAGAACTTGCTGAAGTTGGATTCGATACCGGCGATACATTTACAAGACAAGTACTGCAACTAGGAAATCTCCCTATGAAGGAAATCCAGCCGTCCTTCATGATGCGTTTTACGATCGAGACATATTGGGGTAGATGGTGTCCCGCTGACGCTTGGAATACACTTAGCGAATCATGTGAAGGAGCAAAAGAATTTATTGAAGAATTTCAAAAAGCCACAGAAGACTGCAACTTGTCAATGATCAAGGAAAGTGCGCTTGAAGTACAGACTAACTTGATTAATAAGTCTTTAATTAAGCCAGTTGATCCAGACCATTTGGACAGGTGGATGTCTCGAATGCAAGAAATTCGTGTAAACCAACGTCGACTTGAGCGATTTTTTATAGGATATGAAGCACACCCTCTGCCATATACTATCGAACAAAATTCTGAAGTTAACAATTTGTTTGACAGCATGCAGGAATCTATCGAGAGTTCCAAAACTCTCAATATCGCAAAAAGAAAATTTTTAGCTGCAAGTAATGAATCTAACCCTGACATTATTTCCCTTACCGATGGGGAAAAAAAACTAGTTATAGCTGAGCGCCGTGGCTGATAATTAGACCGATATTTTATTGCCTTTCCCTGGGGCGGGCAAGCGAGTCCATCTTAAAGCTTGAGAAGGTTGTGGGTCAGGCACCAAAGTTCAACTGCCCCCTTCATTTAGACCAACCCGCGCAAAAGGAACAGGCAAAGCCCCTGGCAGTCCTTGATCTGGCCGGACACCGCTTCCACGATCTGACCCAGGAGCTTGTGCATCTCCTTGCTCTCCCTGGGGAGCCCGCGCTCAATACGCTGCCGACTGGGAAGTCTCTTTGTAGGCCGCTCTCTGGGCGCGGATTCAACTACCTCGCGCTGCTGCAGCGTGACCTGCCGGGTTCCTTGGACCACTCACAAGCCCCATCGGGCATGTTTATGGAAGAGGCACAAGCAAAAGAAATCAGAAAACTCGCCAAGAAGTTATAATTCCGAAATATGGAATCGCTGTTTCATATACTCCCGCCCAGGCTTCAAGATATGAAACAACAATGGGTTTACCCATTGGAATAACGATGGAAATTCAATCTATGTGTCAAGATCATAGTTTTAAAACGGAATTTTCGAAACTTTCGGAAGCCATCAAGGCCAGAAATGCTGTTGAGTCATGTACGACGATATTGGCTGAGCATCTTTTTAACTCTGCAGGAATTTTATCTTCTCCTTATTTAAAGAATTGGGGGGGATGTGGATGTTTTTACCACTGCGAACTTGTTTTTAAAGGGAAGTGTGCTTCAGAAACAAAGAAGTCATCATCAACAAAACAATCAAAAAATATTAAAAAGATAGTTGTTGATTATACACTATCGTGCTTCATGTGGAATGATAGTGTATTTTTTGCTACGCTGCATTTTGATTTGACTAAATATTTTAGAATGAGAATTTCTTGGGAAATCCGTGATTTATGTCACAAACTAAACAAAAATATTTTTCTCAGGTCGAACTTTTTGGGTAACGATATTATATATGCAGAAACGTTTGAAGATTTTGATATGTCTCAGGCAATCATAATATTAGAAGCATTGCATGAGCTCATAGCTGAAAAAGCTATTACATTCGTTGGTCTTTGATTTATGTAGAATATTAATACCAACAATATAATTCCGAGGAGGGGATGCGATGTCAGAATTATATTATTTTCAAGAAAAATTTACATTGGACACCGTGACGTCTCGGTTCCCAATAGCTGATTTGGTCGCGCAAATCCAAAACGTTGTTACTGACAAGCTGACTATCCATATAGGTTTTGGACGAACAGCACTGGCTGTAGGTAAAGTTGGCCTCTTCGGAGTAAATATTCCAGATGATGTTTTTTTAAATAATGATGAAAATCAATTATTTGTTAATATTAACCAAATTTCCCAGCAAAGATATAATTTAAAATGTTCTTCAACTGAAAGTCAATGGCTTATTGACTGGAACTTTTTTGATAAATTCGAGCCTAGAGAAAAAGGCATGTGTTATCATAATGCAATTGCAAGTAAAATAATGTTCAATATTGATGAGTTTAATATTGTTTTTATAGAATTTGCTCATTTGAGATACAACTCTGAAATAATATCAATTCTTAGCGCTCATATCAAGTTGCCTCTGATTATTTGTCTTGCAGACAGCCTGCAAGGCGCACAAGAAGCGCAAAGCAAAACATCTCATATAAATAATTTTGGAGTTTTAGCATTTATAAACCAGGAAAATGCCTATGAAAAACATATCGCCCTGGATCGAATATCTGCCGCCATTCTTGTGAGAGGTCTAATATGCATAGATATAGATGATTTAGCTCGCGTTATTTCAAAAAATATTTCTACCTGCCTGCACTTTTCATGTGACATTAGCGAGTACTTAGACAACTTTGTAAATTTTACAAAGAAACATTACAGTCTAATTTCTAATTCTCCGGGATTGTTTGTTGTGATGTCTTTTGATGAAACCAATTCTGAACTGGTCGAGATTATTGATATGGTAATATCGCATATAGCAGATATTGCTACGCAGGAAGAAATTCTTTTTGCAGCAGACAATCTTATGCCTGCATCTGCTGATAAGTTTGAATTGACACTTATCGTCAATGTTTGATTTTGGTGGCAAGAGTTTACAATTTTCGAAATATTCTGTTTTAAATACAACACGTTGAGAGTGCTACATGAAAATCTTGCAGCATGAAGAAGGCTTCCTGAAAGAGCAATTGTTTCGTATTTCTTTGATTTGTCTTGGTTATGTATGGAGACGTGTCACTGCTCGAAAGCTTTGCTCCATTATACGTTTTATTTCACCGCAATTTGAGTCTGAATTATTCATGGTTCGACCATGTATACGAAAGTTAAGATACATTGGTCGAGGCAAAGACTCAACACTGGCATCACAACCGCGAAATTTGTTTTTTGTTGTCGGGAATGTCTATGTTTCAAAAGATTTCAATGGAGCAACCTATTCCTTCGACGCCTACGATAACGGGCAAAGACGAATTGGGTGTGTTTATTTTGAACGTATAACATAACGATAAGCTTTCCAGTCAAAAACATCCGACCAAAAACATGACGGAATTTAACTGCTTGCAATTTTTCATCGAAACAACAAGCGACTGAAGGATGTTTATAATCATTTGTTTAAAACAATTTTTTAAATAGTTTTTACAGCCGTAGTTCCGCAATTAAGGAGCGTCTGAGGCGAGGATTCACCCAAAAATTATTTAAATATATGCTGGGTTTTCCTTAAGCGTGGGGGGCAATTTCTTTAACTTCTTCACAAAGGAATATTCTCATGGAATACTTCATGTTCTCCTACGCATTTAATAGAAGTGATGCTAAGATTAAAATATCCTCGATAGCCCAACCCATTAAAGAACACTTACTCAAATTAATTTTTTGGGGTAATTTAGATGATTTCTGGATAGATGACATCATTGATTGTCTAGATCAAATACAAGACATTAAGCTAATAAAAAAACAAAAATTAAAAAAAGAACACTATTTTGACTTCATGTTTGATTCAATATTTGGGGATAACGATAGACACTATTTTTATACAAGAGCATTAAATAGATTAAAAAAGAAAATGCGAGTCCCACCTGTCAATGTTATTGATTGTGAGAAATTCGACAATATGTTAAAATTTCTTTATCACGAATTTGCTGTTCTTTTAGAAACAAAAAATCTTTCTGATGAAAAGATTAAATCTTTAATTCATGAATGCATATTATAGTGATAGTTATGAAATGTGGCTATCACATTTCCTCAGCAAGTTTGACATAATTCTTTACAAATCAGCTTTTTACGGAGCGTTTATGCCAAAGAGCTACACCGAGATGGCCCTCATCGCCTTCCAAGGGACGTTCTCCCCAGACGAGGCTTGCCGAGAGCGACTTTTACAGTATCTGAACTTGATCTAGGCATCCCACCCATCCTGATTGCGAGATGATAGTCATGACAACTTAAATCCCGTCTTTCTTTTGCCCGCACCTGGCTTGGCCTGACTTTCCTGTTCCAAGAGCGCCATAAGCGCCTTTGCGTCCGGGGAGTTGCCGAGAAACGCTGCCTTGCGGCTGACCACGGCGAAATCTCCGGCCGTCAGGTTATCCAGGACGACAGGACCGGTCGGCGGCATGCCGAAATAGTGATTGAACGCGGCAGCCACCTTGACCCGGGGGAGGTGCTGGAATTTCACCTTGAAGAGAAAGCGCCGCATGGCGGCATCGTCCACGATGTCCAGCAGGTTGGTGGTGCAGGCGAACGGCAGCGGGTGCTGCTCCATCCAGGTCAGCATCTCGTTGACCTCGGAAACTTCCCAGGAATGGTAGGCCATGCCCCGCGTAAAAAGCAGGGAGTCCGCCTCGTCGAAAATGAGAAAAGCCCCCGTATCCCGCGCCTCCGTGAAGGCCCTGGCGATGTTTCGCTCTGTCTCGCCCACGTACTTGCTTTTCAGGTCCGAGGCCCGCTTGAGCAAAACCTCCATGCCCATTTTGTCCGCCAGGTGCCGCAGGTAGAAGCTCTTGCCGGTTCCGGGGGGGCCGTAGAGCAGGAGCGAGAAGCTCCCTGGGCCGTGATTCGCCAGCTTGTCGGTGATCTCGGCCAGGTTGGCGTCAGGATGGATAAGATCCATGGAAAACTCCGGCAGACCCGTGACGGCCAAGGACTGCGGCTTGCCATGAACCGCCTTGAGCGAGAGTCCCAGCAGATGCCGGATGTTGGACATGGTTTCGCCACCGGCCAGGCTGGCGGCCTTGACCGCGTTGACCACCAGGGCCGGGGCTGCGTTGTAATCCTTGGCCAGGGCGGTGATGTCGGTGTCGCAGAGAGAAAGGTTTTGCCGTTCAAGCGACCGGCGCAGGATGCGCTCCCGCACCTTCGCTGGAGGGGGGCCGATCTCCACCACCATGGTCATGCGGCGTAAAAACGCCTCGTCAAAGACATCAATGTTGTTGCTGGTCCACAGGACCGGCAGGGCGTTGGCCTCCAGGGTTGAGTTGGCCTTGGACTTGTCCATCTTCATCCGGCCATGCCCGAGAAGCTGCGCCAGGCCCTCTCCCGCATCCAGGATGTCCTCCATCTCGTCGAATAGCAGCAGCGTTCCGGACTGGGCGATTTTCAAGGCAAGCTGCAATTGCGAGCAGCGGTCTTCGTTTGCCCTGCGTCCCTGAGGCAGCGATTTGTTGCCGAGGCTGTGCAGGGGATAGCGTAACTTCTTGGCGATCATCCGGCAGAATTCGGTTTTCCCTGTCCCGGTGGGTCCATGGATCAGGATGTTCACGCCCCGGGCCCGCTCTTTCATTGCCCCGCTGAGCACGGAACAGACGAGGTCACGATCCCTGGAGATATGCTCGTAATCGTCCCAGCCAAGCTCGGTGGTCTCTTTTGGGCCAAGGATGAAGGTGCGCAGATCCTTCATCCCGGTGTTGGGCGGCATGAGTCCGGCAACGAGGTAGTTGGCCATCTCGTGCGTCCATCCGGAATACGAGCCTTCGTCGGTGACAAGCCCTGTGGTCAGAAGCCGGGACGTGGGGCTCAGGGCGCGCTGGACGTTTTGCACCGCAGTGCCAAGGATTGTGGCGATGATTTTCGGCATATAGAACGGTCCCGTGTCGTCGTGGGCCTCCAACAGACTCTCTATGCCATGATCGTCCTTTATCTTGAGAAGCAGCAATTCCAGAATCTGGAATTCCAGGTCGTCAAGATGCGTTTCTGCGGCGAGTTCCCGGAGGTTCAGCCAGAGGCGGTCAGGCTTGGCGCGCAGTAGGTTGCGGCGGCGCGTCACCGTAGCATAAAATGCTTGCCAATTCTTTGCAGATAGTGTGTCTCTTCGACCGATAGCCTTTTCCCAGTCGAAGCCCGGGGCGAGGCCCAGCGGCTCGAGATTTCCGTCCAGCCAGGATACGAGGTTGCGGGCCATGGGTGAGGTTCTGGGGGTCTTGCCGAGCAGGTTATGGATGTAGCCGACGATGAGACGGGTGGCGTACGTGGACATGGCGGGCCTCCGAAGGGTTGTATGGTGACTTCGGAGGGAGGGTAGGACGGGATCGTTCCATTTTGCGGAATTTAGCTATTTTGTATTATTTCCTGGGCCGCTGGATTTAGCCACACTATTGGAGAATACAATGTTCAATGACGAGGAAAGAATCCATAATTTTATTCAGGCTCTAAGAAGGTTAGAACACGAGGATTCACAAAAAATATATACAGAAAAAAACATTCAGTTGCTGAAACAATTAGAGAGTTATTTTACTAAACTGCGTGCCGATAGTATCTCACACGTGAAAAATAAAGTTGATACTCTACGTAAAAGTGATCCAAAAAATCCAATATTTTTCTGCGGGGAACTAGGAGCAGGTACGCCATTGCGGAATGAACTGTTTTACACAAAAACGTTGGCGTGGTTTTTCGATAATAAAAATAATCATGGGTTTGGTGATACATTAATTATTTCTTTATTGAACAAAGTTGCTTCTGACATCGGACTTGAGCATCGCAATTTATCTTTTAATGTTAACAGTGTTACGCCTGAAAAAATTATTACAAATAACAAAAGAATAGACATTTTTGCAAACGGTTTCTTTGTTGATAGAGAAAATTACAAGACGCCATGGCTGCTCGCGATCGAAGCAAAAGTTGATTCTGATGAGCAAAAGGACCAACTAAAGTGTTATGACGAGTACATATTGGGATTGAAAAACAAAAACAAAGGCGGTGTAGTTTGGAAAATCTTTCTTACACCGGATGAAAAGGGGGCGTCAATCAGTGAGTGGCAGAAGATGTCCTTTGGATGTATCGCAAGAATTTTGTGGGGGGCAATTAAGGGCAACTTAAAGGGTTATGAGACATTACCTCCAGGATTGCCCATGTTGCAATGCTATATATCATGCATACTAACCGACATTGTTGGCATGCCACTTCCCTTTCATAATAAAATAGGCAATCCTTACAATGCTCTTCAATATTTAGAGGGGGTTATGTCATGAGCATGGGGCGTGCATTTGAATTTTATGCAAAATATCCTCAGGAAATGGATGCATATTTATATGATGAGCTGAATTTAGACAATGTAATAAGCAGTGCTGAAGCTAATGAGCTCGATGCACTGATAAAACGGATAAATACTGAATCAGAAATAGCCGTTAAAGACTTGCTATCGGAATGTATTGACCATATAAAAAGCGTATACAAATCTGTTAAATTTTATATTGTGAAAAAAAGATGTGCATGGGATGCCGAAGCTAAGTTGTATAGAAATACTAACACAATGCCAAGCAAGTTCTCTGTGTACATTGGCATTTCAATTGACACAAGTTGTGATGAAAATGTTCTTGTTGCTAAGTGTTGGGTGTGGTTTAAAAATAGAAAAAAAGCAAGCATTGATCCCGCAGACGAAATGAAGAAATGTCTTGATACTGCAAAATTGTCTACAGCTAATGTCATTAAAGAGAATGGCGGGGTTACGGCATATATACATAGCTTTAACATTGATCCGACTAACAAAGTTGGCCTTGACAAGTCTTTGCTGGTTAGTGAATTGATAAAGCCTTTCTTGATGTTTGGTGAAAATAACATTCTTAAATTGGCTGTCTTGTAGAGTGTAAGAATATGTGCTTGTGATTTTTCGACTCAGGCGTGTTTTTGTAAATGTTAAAATATCTCTGTGGAAAGATGTATTGTACAGTGTTTGAATTAAACTGACACTGCCACCTCCTACGAGGGAGGGAGCGATGAGGTTGCTTCCATATCCTTCTCAGCTTTTAATTCCTTGGAGGGCAAGAGGCTTTCAAGAAAAATGCTGTACGGCGTCCGACTGTTCATTCCGCGACCGTGGTGCTGCCGTATCCGCCTGGCCGCGCGGGAGTAGTGCCGTCTCCATCCCTGCCACCTCTACTTGACAGCAATTCCATATTTCGGAACGCTGGGGGCGCACATGCCGTTCATGCCACCCCAGGAGGTTCCCGCCATGCCGCCCAAACACGACGACGCCACCCCGGGCCAGAAGGCCCTGGCCCTGTATTCGCTTATGCTCTTCACAGGCAGGCGCTACACGCTGACGGCGCTGGCGGAGCGTCTGGCCTGCTCGAAGCAGACGATCCTGCGCCTGGTGCGCGACATGGAGCTGCGGGGCGACATCCTGGAAATGGGCTTTGAGGGAAAAGAGCGCTGGTATAAGATCAAGACGCCCGCGCAAAGGCCGCACCTCGCCATCTCGACCCAGGAGTTGCAAAACCTGATCATGTGCCGGGACATGGTGAGCCACCTTGTGCCCAAGGCCATCCGGGACACCATCGACCATGCCCTGGCCGCGACGACCACGCTTTTACCCGACTTCGACACCCGCGCCCAGGCGTTTGAAAGCCACTGGCGCACGGAGTGCAAGGGCCGCATCGACTATTCGGGGCATGTGGAGATGCTCGCGACGGCGCGCCAGGCCATAGCGGAGCACGGCATCTGCCGCGTGGCCTACACCGGGGTGGGCAAGACGCAGCCCAGGGAGCACCTCTTCGCGCCGCTTGAATGCGTGTCCTACCGGGAAGCGCTGTACATCTACGGCGTGAAGGTCAAGGACGACGACGACACTAACCCCGTCGGCCCCATGATGCTGGCTCTGCACCGCATCTCAAGCCTGGAGCTGACCGGCGGGCATCACGTACATGAAGACCCCGATCCGCAGCGTTCGGGCTTTGGGATCATGCACCGCAGTCCCGTGCGCCTCACGGTCAGATTCGACAACTTCGCCGCGACGTATGTCCGGGAACGCATCTGGAGCGATGACCAGGAGGTCGAAGGCCTCGAGGGTGGCGGCGTCCGGTTGCGATTCACCGCCGCCGACGAGACCGAGGCCCTGTCGTGGGTGTTGAGCTTCGGCGCGCGGGCCGTGGTGGAGGCCCCGGAGACGTTTCGCGACGCAGTGCGGGGCGAACTGGCGCGCATGGCCCAAAGCTACGTCCCGGCGAAAGGATAAGCCCAAAGCCGCCAGCTTCATGACGACTCCCGTTCCGGGGGGATAAGGAGGTTCGGCCGGACGGAATAGTACTTCATCACCAGCCGCCGCAGGCACTTGGCATGGTCCCCGTGGCAGTATTTCGCCACGAGATCGGCGCGCGGCGCGTCCGGAACCAGCGACTGGTGCCGATAATAGTCGCACCCTCCGCACAACTCGGCATACTGGCAATTCGCGCATCGTAGGTGAGTCATCTCAGCTATTCCCTTTGATTTTCGGCAGATGCCGTCTGCGACGGTTTTTGCTGCTGCCCTGTTCCTCTCCACGACCATCCTCGATTCACAGACACCATGACTGAGCTCCGGGCAGGTGCGTGTCCCCTGACGATGGCCGCGCGTCACGTCTCTGCCAGCGTCACTGCGTGCTCAGTATCCGGCGGCTCATGCGTGGACTGAATGCCGGGATACCGTTCCAAAAAAGGGAATCGTGCAAAGAAAAAGCATTCGCCGGTGTTGGAAAGGGGGACCAGCCGTCAGCGCGTCTGGACGCGGGCGGTCACGTCATGGTTCCGGATTCTGGAATAGGCATAGAACAGAACTGCTGAGGGCGGCGCGCACATCCATGCGCCTCGCCCAGGAGGTCTCCCATGCCCAGCTTGGAGGAACATTGCCAGGAATCGTTGCGGCTCTTCGGTCGGCCGTTTCGCGAGGTGCATCTGTGGTTGGACGAACTGGCCGGGCGACCGCCCCATGGCATGCGCCACCGAAGATTTCGGCATCATGAGTCAGGAGTTCGGCAGGTCGAGGCCCTCTTCGGGCCGGAGGCCGCGCGAGCGGCCCGGCAGCACATCGAGTCGGACCTTAGGCAAGAGGGGTGGATGAGAGGCGATCCCTTCCCACGAGACAGCGCGCATTATGTGGCCATGGGGCTATTTTGATCGTGCGCAGGGACGTTGTTGCCTTCAGGTCACATGAATTCGAGGCCCAAAAGCCGTGCGATACTGAACCAGAAGAAACGCCATGATAGTGGACCCTCCATATTGCAGGTTCTTCAGGGACTCCCGGCGCATATGTTTCGACCTGCGCCGCGTGTACGGCGCCTCGTGGGCCGTCTTCCGGGTGCGGTCCTGGGAGGAAGGGTTTTGGGTTGAAAAGCGGGCGGGAGGGCGCTGGCGACGTGACGAGGCGGCCTTCGACTATGTACTTGTTTCTGAAGAGATATCGTCCCTCCCGGCTGACCACCCCTTGCGTGCGTACCACGATACAATCCCAGCAAACATGGCCGAACTGGCCAAGCCGTTCCGGCAACACCAGCTTCGGGCCTTGCAGACTCTGGCCGCCTATCCCCGCGCATCGGACCTGATCCAGCAAAATCCACTGATCTTCTGGATCGCGACCACGCTCCTGCCGAGCGAGCCCAGCGCCGATGCCATCGCCAGCCTTTTTTCCCTGCGCCGGGCCAGCATCCTGGAGCGCTTTTTCGGGCACGGGAGCAAATCCCTGGTCCGTTTTTTCGGCAAGCTGCGCAATCCGACCTTCGAGCCGCGAGACTTCGCCGCCCTCAAAAAGTTGAAAGCCGCGCCCGAGGTGGCCTGGAATCTCAGGCACCTCCCTACTGTGGACTGGGCGCTCTTGCGGTTTCTGCTCGGCAGGCAGGAGCTTTTCCGGTTCCAGGCCGTGCGAAATCTGCTGCGGAACATGCCGGAGAAAGCGCCGCACCGGCTCATCCTGAATGTGGAGTCCTTGTTGCGCGACGTGCTGCGGCTGGGGGAAACCTTGCGACCAGGACATGCCCTGGAGCATGTTGCGGCTTTGCCGACCATGGATGCTGTGGCGCAGATTCATGAACGGTGGTCTACGGATCTCAATGCGACCCATACACAGCGCATAATCGAGAAATATGGCGACGATCTGCCGGAGCCCCTCTTTCCGGGAACGGACTCGATCTTCCCCATCACGACCGTCACGGAGCTTCTTGAGGAGGGGCGCGCCATGCACCACTGCGTTGGAGGCTACATTCAGACGCTAAGGACATCGGATACATATATTTACAGAATGATGCGTCCAGAGCGGGCGACGATTGAAATACATCGTCTCGCTGACGGCAAGGCCCGCCTAGGCCAGTGCAAGCTGTCGCACAATCGGAAACCGTCGCCGGAAACCATCGCCGCCGTCAATGCGTGGATCGCGACGATCAACAACAAATGCCTCTATCATGAGAGACTGCTTCACGAATAGCTGGCCGTAAGACAAATATCTACCTGATGAACAAATTACGTCGATATCCTGGTCTCTGATTCAGGTTTTCTCTCGGCCATGGGATGATGGTGAAGATTTTTATTTTTATGGTGCCTACGTCTTTCCAGAAACAAGAGCCTTCAAATAATCTCCCCGGCTGACCAAAACATGCTCGAATAATCTTAAACATATATTTGCGTCATACAAAGCCTGGTGTAGCTCCGACTGTTTCACTTCGATTCCTCTGTTTCTGGCTGCATCCACTAACTTCCCACCACAGATATTCATCGTGCATATCCATGGAAGCTGTAGCGGCATAAAACTACTATCAAACCTAGCGTTATGAGCAACCGCAAAATTCGCATTACAGCAAAATTCAATGAAACCTGGATCATCTTTAAAATAACGTGGGTAGTCGCAACCTCCCCTCAGATTTTTGATTTCGCCAGCCGACAGCCCGTTCACTTCTTGAGCATGTCGGTTCCATTTTTCGACAGGATAGTAATGCCGGACAAACGTATCAGCTATGTCAATTGAATTGCGATCCCAGTCGACAGTGATCATGATGCCGGCAGCGGAGAGAACGGATGTTCCAAAAAATCCGTTCGTCTCAAAGTCAATAACGACACCAATCATGATAGGCTCCAACAATATATTACCAGGCTGCCGCTTGACAGTGTTCTGCGCCTGGATTTGATCATAAGCAATTTGTACTAAATCAGAAGTCAAACTCAAACCACTACCACGCCGGGGGAGACGGTCTCAGGAGAATACGGGTCCGATTCCGCCGCACATCCTGACGAACACCTTCCGGAACTCAAGCAGTTCCGCCAGCTCTCGGGACAACTCCTTGTGGTAGCTGGAATGCCGGGTCGCTTCGTCCAGCATCCGCCTCTTGGCAGCGATCCTGGCCTCGAGAAAAATCAGAAACTCCTGCTTGCATCCGTCCATCG
>Ga0232083_100246_pt1 | contig 15343 bp, 17 predicted proteins | sample SJ1SFenscriptome_3_FD_186093 | JGI IMG/M metagenome (GOLD analysis project Ga0232083, IMG submission 186093) | Metatranscriptome of enriched culture of PCE-dechlorinating microbial communities from Ithaca, New York, USA - SJ1.SFe4 (Metagenome... ...
GGGAAATAAACGAAGCTTTTGCTGCACAAATTATCGGCTGCTTCAGAAAATTTAAAGATGAGCAGGGCATAGACATGAATTTTGGTACTTTTGAGCAGGACGGAAATATCAATAATAACGGCTCGGGAATCGGTCTGGGTCATCCTATAGGAGCTACCGGAGTACGTATGATTACTACACTTTATTATGAATTGGAAAGGCTGGGCAAGACAGTCGGCGGGACAGCAATGTGTGTTGGCGGCGGATCTGCTATGGCAAGTCTATGGACCAGAGATATATAGGATTTTGTAAAGTTGAGGTAAGCATTCCTTCCTTATCATATTTTTTAACACCTGTGAATTGGATTTTGAATGAATAGACAAGTGTTTGCAATGTGTGATAGGTTTGCACCTTATATCGCCAGAAAATTAGAGAGGAGAATTAAAATGCCCATCAGCAATTTTATATTTGATATACGCGAAACCAAATTCGTATTAAAAGAATGGATCGATATGGACAAATTGCTCTCCTGTCCTGCATATAAAAATTATTACGGTGTAGACGATATTGAGCCGATTATTGATACTGCTTTTAAAATAACACGTGATGTTATTGCACCCATGAGCAAGGAATCAGATCGTATCGGCGCACAGTTTATTGATGGCAAGGTGATCACTCCGGATTCTTTTAAGAAGGCTTTTGCGGTTATTAATGAGGCCGGTTTGGGAGCACAGAACGCAGACCGGGAAGCGGAAGGGCGTTTGCCTTATACGATTGCACGATCCTACGAAGAAATGTTCTTGGGTGTTAATTTGGGTTTTGCAACATTTTCCGGAATACCGGCGGGGGCTATATCGGTGATTCAGGAACATGGCAGTGAATTTTTAAAGCAGAAATTTCTGCCCAAAATGATTACGGGGGAATGGGGTGGAACCATGAACCTGACCGAAGCCAGCGCCGGTTCGGACGTTGGCGCCAACGCAACAAAAGCCTTTACTACGGAAACACCAGGCATTTATAAAATAAAAGGAAATAAGATATTTATAACCGTAGGCGATCATGACCTGCAGGAAAACATTATTCATCTGGTTCTGGCTAGAACCGAGGGCGCAAAATCAGGGGTAGCCGGCTTATCACTATTTATCGTGCCTAAATATTGGGTTAACGACGATGGCAGCATGGGTGATTGGAATGATGTAACCTGTATCGGTATCGAAGAGAAAATGGGAATACACAGCTCTCCGACCGCCAGCCTGGCTTATGGTGAAAATGACAGATGCCTTGGTTACCTGATAGGCGATCCGCCCGATGCCAGCGGCATGGGAAAAGGCATAGAACAGATGTTTACTATGATGAATGAAGAAAGACTGGGCACCGGCTTGATGGGACTGGCCGCTTCATCGCAGGCCTTTTTCCAGGCCCGCGAATACGCCAAACAAAGAGTACAGGGAAACAAACTTACCGACCCCAAAGGTCCTAAAGTCCGCATCATCGAACATGAAGACATTCGCCGCATGTTGATGCTGCAAAAGTCCTGTACCGAAGCAATTAGGGCGCTAATAGTCAAAACCTTATATTATTTAGATCTTTCCCATGACAGTGAAGACCCCGAAGAAAAAGATTTCGCCGCAGGGATGTTCCAAATCAGCAATCCCATGTGTAAAGCCTATGCAACTGATATGGCCTGGTCCTTAATATGCGATGCCATTCAAGTACATGGCGGCTATGGAGTCTGCTCAGAATATGAAGTCGAATCACTAGCTCGCGATATAAAAGTCACTTCCATATGGGAAGGAACCAACTATATTCAGTCTTTAGACCTAGTAGGCCGTAAGTTCACCATGAACAAAGGCAAAGTCTTTAAAAACTGGATAAACGACATAGCTGCTTTTATGTCGGGAAACAAAGAAACAATTACCTTTAAGGATGAGATGAAGATTCTCAGCGGTGCCTTCGAGGACTTCCTGGCTATTATGCAGCAGCTGCAAAAATATATACAGGGTGGCCAAATGCAAATGATGCCGTTATTTTCCACCCGTATACTTCATGCGGCTTCCACGCTCTATTGCGCAAGACTGATTCTTGATCAAGGATTAGTGGCAGATAAGAAATTAACGGATCTGGGTGAAGATCATTTTGATGCCAATTTTTATAAAGGGAAAATAGCCAGCGCTCAGTTCTATATCAAGAATGTTTTGCCACAGGTAACGATGATTAGAAACCTCATTGAAATCGGTGATGCGACCGCTGTAAAGATTGAAGAGGCATGTTTGGGATAAATAGCTCAGGAAGAAACCTGTTGGGGAGCCAGGAGTTATTAAATCTTAATTAGCAGGAGGAGATAATTATGGCAAATGAACATTCAGGTTGGGCCAATCCAATGCCGGCAGGATTAATTGCATTGGGACTTGCTTGCATAATTTTTTATGCGTTGCTCACAGGGAAAATTCCTCCAGATGGCTTTGGTGTGGTTGGTTTTTGGTTGTTGGCTGGATTTTTTATACAGGTAATTGTAGGCGTGCTTGAATTGAAACTTGGCAGTATAAGTGGAGGAAACACCTTTCTGTGGTTCAGTGCCTACTTTATGCTGGCCTCGGGTTGCGTATATCTCTTAGAGTTCTACGCGCATATGGTCGGATGGCATATTAATCCTGTCATAGAAGGCTGGGCTTGGGTAGGCATAACCTTCGTTATGTGGCTCTTATTTCCAACCTTTCTAAAAACCATGCCGCTGACTGTGGCCCTATTGCTTACGCTTGACATTACTAACGTCAAGCGTTATCATTTAGATATGATAAAATCCTTCAAATGTAAAGAAACCGAGAAAATATTTGAGGGGGTGTTTTCAAAAAAGCTACCACAAGATATTCAACAGGTGGCTAGAAGAAAATTAAGAATGTTAAACAACGCGAGAATTTTAAACGATCTAAAGGTCCCCCCATCCAACCATCTTGAGCAGATGGAAGAATATAGAAAAGGAGACTTGAGTATAAGAATTAATGACCAATTTAGAGTTGTTTTTACATGGATGGATGGAGACTGCTTTAGTGTCGAAATTATTGATTATCATTAAAGTTAAAGTTTTGTATTGTTTATTAGGAGTGAAATTTTGATGTCTAAAAATCATGATAGATTGGATAATGTACATCCTGGGGAGATATTAGAGCAAGAATTTTTAATACCAATGAGGATTACTTCTTATCAACTTTCTAAAGATACGAATATACCGCAAACTCGGATCTCTGAGATAATAAAAAAGAGAAGAGCAATAACTTGTAATACTGCTCTTAAATTTGCGAAATATTTTGGTACTAGTCCGGAATTTTGGACCGGACTCCAAATGGATTATGATCTTGAAGAGGAAAAAGCAAAAATTCAAGAAGAATTGAAAAGTATAAAACCGCGTAACCCTATTCCTGCTAGTTAATAAATATTGATAAACTTAAGGTGTACAGATTTAATCAATTTTTACTGTTACTACGGAAAAATTTACCGCCTTTGCTTTTCTTTGGGTGCCCTTAGCGCGATAGAGGCACTCGCCATATTGACTACCTATGTAGGGATTTAATGTCTCATATTTACTTCTCCGACTTTTTGTAGGGCCTATTTTTAGGCCTTTTTGCTTCTAACTATACCAGTCGTGCTCTTCGTGAAGCGGACAGGATTGCCAATGCCACGCCGTTTATAGAGTTTTTACTGCAAGCAATTCTCGATACCCCTATAGAGATTGAAGGTGATCAAATACCCATCGAAAGAATCAACCCGCATATTCAGCTATTCTTAGATAAACTAGGCAATGATGAACTATCGGCTGGCGAAATCATGAAACACATGGGACTAAAAAACCGTCCAGCCTTCTGGAAAACGTACTTGCAGCCCGCTTTAAATTCCCAGCTAATTGAGATGACGCTTCCTGATAAGCCGAACAGTAAAAATCAAAAATACAGGAAGCGCAAACCGGAACAATCATAAGAACCATAAAAATCTCTTAAGGCTAAGGCTGAACCTGAGGCTGAGAAGGAGAATCCATTTTGCTGTTGTTTTTTACGAATAATTAGCACATAATAATAACAGCAGAAAAGGAGCTGATATTTATGCCAAAAATTAAGCCTATATCCGATTTGCGCAATTACAATAAAGTTTTACGCGAAGTTGCCGCCGGAGAGCCTGTCTTTTTAACGAAAAACGGGCGCGGTCGTTATGCACTCGTTGATATTGCCGACTACGAAAAAACGCAGGCGACAATTAAGCTGCTTAGAGAGCTCAACACAGGCCGTAAATCGGGAGAGGAAAAGGGATGGCTTTCTCATGAGGATATGAAAGTGCATTTCAAGCAGAGAGAGAATGTATAAGCTGAGTTATTCGCCTGAAGCGCTTAACGACCTTGATGAAATATTCGCATATATTCAAAATGAACTGCAAAATCCCGCAGCCGCTCAAGGAACAGTATCAGACATATTTGATACTATCGAGAAGCTGCGGGATTTTCCGGAGATAGGCTCACTTCTTTCCTCAATTACGGGGTTTGAAAGTGATTACCGACACCTCATTTGCGGTAATTACATAATCTTTTACCGTACTAACAACGCAAATGTGTTTATCGACCGTATTTCTATACGGCCGGCGTGATTATTTACGTATTTTGTTTAATGGCACGTCAGAGGAATAAGTCCCGCCAAGGGGTACCAGATTAATGCGGCATCTTTTTTGCACTACTTGCTTTTAATTGTGGCTCCGTAATAACACTGTTACAATTTATATAACCATTAATTGTCAATTTCGGCAAGATTTTTGGCATCAAATGATACCAAAAATCTTGCTCTGATCTGGCTAGGGGTGTTATAATGAGAAAAAAAGATCCGAATGAAATCAGTCGTATTGAAAGCAAGGCCGAAGTTATAACATATTTGGATCGTCTGAAGTACGCTTTGGAAAATGGGAGCGCCCAGATTAACTTTCAAAAAGAACGAAGAGTTGACGCAAATCGAAATCCACAATACACCAATAGGCATACCATGCTAACCCTTTTTCCCAATGAAGACGCAGTGGAAGTTTTACAAAGAGAGATGGCTTCATTAACTGAGCAGCATTATATTGAAACGGTTCAGGACCGGAAGTTTCCGAAACGTTCAGAAATGAGGGTCTTTAGCAAACAGTATAGTAGTGAGGATGTGTACATCAAAATCAGGGTTGAATTGTTTAGCACAAGTGCGTATGGGAAAAACTACATTTTTATAATGTCGTTTCATTTTGCAGAGGAAGCATTTGAGGATAGTGACTTCCCCTATCGGAAAGAGGCGAATAAAAATGGCCATATTAAAAAGTGAAGCCCGGCTCTGTTTAAATTGTATGGAAGAGCACCAGGTGGATATTGTTGAAGTAACTGAACAAGAGACATTTAAAGGTGTAAATGTTGAATTCACAGCCATCTATGAGTTTTGCTCAAATACAGATAACTATTTGGAAACCGAAGATATGATCCGGGCGAATAGTCTCGCCGTAAAAGATGCGTATAGAAAAAAGGTAGGGCTTATGACCTCTGCTGAGATTCGGGCTATGAGAAAGAAGTATGATGTAAGTCAAAAGGATTTTTCGGAGATTCTGGACTGGGGCGGAGCTACCATTACTAGATACGAGAATCACCATGTCCAGGACAGAGCTCATGATGATATTCTTCGTAAGATCGATTCCGATCCGAAATGGTTTTTGGAAATGTTAAAAAGAGCAGAAGCACGGTTGTCAACAAAGGCATTCAATCTCTATTATCACAAAGCCTGCGAACTCTACAATAAAAAAAAGAATCAATATCTTATTGATTCAATACATGCTATTTACGCTACTTTTGAAGGAGAAGCCGTTACAGGTGGGGTGGAACTCGATCTAGATAAAGTAGTTGAGATAATCAATTATCTGGCTTTACAGGTGGTTGCGCTTCATAAGGTTAAACTGATGAAGATGCTTTGGTATTCGGATGAGTTAAATTTCAAGAGACACGGAAAAGCAATTACTGGATTAGTATACGAAGCATGGCCGAAGGGAGCCCTACCCGTTGGTCACGATCAGATTATCCTGCTTGAAAATGTTTGTTTTGAAACGGTTGAGTATGGAGAAAATGTGGGGTACAAATTTAAACCTATTCAAGGATTCGAAGGCAAGTATTTAACCGATCAGGAAATAGAAACCATGGATGAAATAGTCAAGCAACTAGGTAAGCTCAATACTGATGAAATCGTTGATAGGATGCATGATGAGGAGGCATATAAACAAACCCCCATCTACAGTATCATTAATTACTCCTTTGCGAGTAAGCTCTCGCTAAATTAACAGGAGCCATCTTTTAAATATATTTCCATCTGGGAGCATCTGTTTATAAAATGAAAACACCCTTTCTATTGGCTCACGTTTCGTACCTCGGGCCTGGATGGCTACCGTCCGATTCCTCTCCCCCTACGGTGGCTTATCCCGAAGGCGATACACAAACAGAGCCTTCGAAAAAGGCGAATCCATATGAACAAAGGTTGCGCGGGAGATGCCCTTCCCGGGTTTGTTTTTAAGGCTAAAGGCGGTGGGGTTATACTCCGCGAATTGAAACTAAATGCTATATATAGTTGTAGTGGAGTCCAGTGGATACCCCCCATTAAAAAATGGAAGGATTAGCTGTAATGAAAAAAGGGCAGAAAAACCAAACCGACTTGGTACAGCATCAAAAGAGGGGGGATGGCAATAGTAGCCTCCCAGCAATCGGATTTCTCGAAAATATAGCCTGCGAATACGGTAGCGAAGGCACAGCGGTCAACCTTTCCGAAACGCTCGAAGTACACCGATGCGAAAGATACCGATCAGCCGATGCATCGGCCCTCACAGCCAAAAGTGTACATATCGATTCCACGCGCATCGACAAAGTGCCCGAAGGCAGGTTCCATACGAAGGTTGATGGTGCGCGCTTCGAGTGCTTTTACCATGCAAGCAAATACGATTACCTTTATGTTGTGCTGGATACCATGCGCGATGATGAGACAATTGCGCACGGGCCACTCCCCCGCTTTCATAAGTGGTCATGGAATACGTTTCTGAGAGGACACCTGCTAAGCATTGAAGATCCGATGTACTTTGAGTCAGACATTCCTGTCGGTTGGTTCTACGGCACGCATGAACGAGACTACCGCGACGCGACGGCAAAGCTCGTCACGAGCGTGGCGCAATGCCTCGGCATCCCTAACGAGCGGATTATCTTCTATTCAATCTCATCCGGAGGAGCATCGGGCTTGTTCATCGCTGCTAAAATCCCCGGCAGCGTTGCAATAGCATCGAATCCCCAACTTGACCTCACGCGTTTTCTCCCCAGCGCACTCGTCAGATTCAAAGAATGTACTGGAATTGATCTTGCCTATGAAAAGCAACATGGAGATGTAGAACGTGTCGATTTCGCGCATGTTTTTTCCACGGATAGCCTTTCCAAGTACCTGGTCATTGTAAATTGCCGCTCGAAAATGGATTTTAACGGCCAACTTATCCCTTTCTGTCAAGCGCTCGGCATAACCCCCCATTATGGTCTGCAACGGGTGGGGAACTTAATTATCTGGATAATCGATGCCCCTGGTCCGCACCCGCACATATGCTTTGAAAGCAAGACCATGTATTTCGCCATCGATTTCCTTGCCAAAACATTAGCGGAGGGCGGCGATACTGATCGGCTCAAGCCGCTCTACATCCTGTTTAGTGAGTTCTGGCATGAGAAGGCGGGTCTGATTGCCGGGGATTCTGCATGCCTCGCCGACGTGGACCCGCTCGCACTGGAGAATCTGATTGGCGGACGGTATTAACCAGTATATAAGGAAAATATTTATTCTGCCACGTTTTGATTGACTTCTGCTTACTGAACAGATGCTTTCGGCCAGAGCAAAATACGCTTTAAACCATTGACTGCTTTTGAGACCCCTGAGGCTGTTGACCGCCTAACCAATACCTTTATAGATGCGATCAACGCTGAAAAATATGATCCCTTACTGCTGATTCCCATGTTCATTTTAGATTTTTTATGCATTCATCCCTTTAACGATGGTAATGGACGCATGAGTCGCCTGCTGACCCTGCTGCTCCTTTACCGTTCAGGATACATTGTGGGCAAGTATATTAGTATCGAAATGATTATTGAAAAAACAGAGGAGACCTATTACGAGGTACTTTTGCGACAGCTCAGCTGAATGGCATGAAGGGCAAAACTTTTACCTGCAGTTTGTCAGGTATTACTTGGAGGTTATATTAAATGCCTACAAAGAGTTTTCGGCTCGGGTAGAATTGATGCAAAACCGCAGTCTTTCCAAGCCGGAACGGATTCGCAAGCTGTTTGACAGTACCTTGCAAAAGCTGTCAAAGCGTATGATTTTAGAAAAATGCCCGGATATAAGTATCTCGACTGTGGAGATTACCTTGGCGGCATTACTGAAAGAAAGGTATATAATCAAGACGGGTGCCGGTAAAAACACCGCATATATCCGCAATACGGACCAGTTATAGAACCATTAATTATCAATGTCGGCAAGATTTTTGGAGATGCTTTGATATGTATATTAAACTGGGTAAATACGTCCACTTCAAAGGCAACGAATACGAAGTTATCGGCACGGCGACCCACAGTGAAACGCTGGAAGAAGTGGTGATTTACCGGGCATTGTATGGCGATGGCGGGCTTTGGGCACGTCCGGCGGCGATGTGGAATGAAATTGTCGAACTGGGCGGGCGCCATGTCAAACGGTTCACACATATTGACGAGGTTGTACAGGAACCGCCAGCGGGTATTCATAATTACAGTACGCCAACCGAAAAAGTGGAACTGTTTATATCGTTGTTCGCGGGGCGCGATGACGTTTACGCCAAACGATGGGAAAACGCTAAAAAAGGCTCTGCCGGATATGTTCCCGTCTGCCAAAACGAATGGTCGCCACTTTGTCCAAAATCTGGCGGCGGTAAGATGAAATGCGGGGAATGTCCTAATCAGAATTTTGTGAAGTATGATGCGGGCGCAGTTGAAAAACATCTTAAAGGACAGCTGACCGCCGGAGTGTATCCGATGTTTCCTGATGAAAAACATCTTAAAGGACAGGGAGCTATTGAGGAGCATATGAATGCTGCGCGTACAAGTGAAAAGGAAAAAGCAAAAATTCAAGAAGAATTGAAAAGTATAAAACCGCGTAACCCTATTCCTGCTAGTTCATAAATATTGATAAACTTAAGGTGTACAGATTTAATCAATTTTTACTAAAGATTTGCTAATATCATTATTGGCTATCTTGGATCTTCAAAAAACATTCAAGGATTTCCTGCAATGGAACTACCCAATGCTTCCGACTTTTTCCTTGAAAAGGCAAGGCAGTACAGTGCTGAAGTTGGGAGGGTAAAAGGATGGATTGGATTGGCGAGGTACGGGATAGAATCAAAAGAAAAAATCAAATCCTCTTTGCAAAGGACAGCGAGTTTTTGCAAGACTTGATAAATCTAATACAAGAGCAAAACCATAGAACGATGGTCTTGTGGGCGTTTGAGTTCGCTGATGAAACCGTTCAAAAGCTAAACGCTCGTTATCCGGGCGAAAGACGCTTTGAAGAAGCGGTAACGACGGCAAAGGATTGGGCTGCGGGCAAAGTAAAGATGCCCGTTGCAAAACAGGCGATTTTACAGGTTCACGCTGTGGCAAAGGAAATCCATTCCCCTGAAGATATTGCTTTGTGCCACGCCATAGGGCAGGCTTGCGGGGTGGTTCACGCCAACGGTCATGCGATAGGATTCCCTGTTTATGATTTGACGGCGATTATCAGGCGGTATGGCATTGAAGAATGCAAGGAAGCTGTGGAGAAACGAAAAGAGCAGTATATCGAACGAATACTCTATTGGAGAGAGCACTATTCAACCTATCCCTGCAAATGGTCAGACTTTATGTTTAACGATTAGCCGAGAGGGGTTTCCAGTGTTTATTTGAGGGAGGTTTCTATCCCATCACTTAAATATACTTGCCGCCGACAGCGTCTCCTGGCACTGTTTTTCGAAGGGCAAAAATGAGTTCAAGAGTCGTCCCCGAACTCATTTTTCCTGGTCTTGTTTTTTGGCCAGAGCGGCTTTGAGCAGATCGCCAAGGTTGGTGCCGAGTTCTTCTTTGTCGCTGTAGCGGGCGATCAGCTTTTGGTTGACGCGGCTGTTGCTTCCCATCCGGCCGTAGGGATTTTCCTTTTCCGGCTGGCGATGGCCGCAGTTCCGGTCCGGGCAGGACAGCATGCGTCCCTTTTTTCCATTCACTATCAGCATGTAGCGGCCGCAGAGCGGGCACTTGCTTTTGGAAACATTGTCCGCCCGGTATTCGGAGTCATCTTTTTTAACCTCTTCCACCAGCCGGGTCGCGTCTTTTCTGATGTCTTCCATAAAGGCGCTCTTTTTTTCCCGGCCTTTGGCAATGTCGGTCAGCCTCTGTTCCCACTGGGCGGTCAACTCGGGAGAGCGCAGAGCGGGAGGCACCAGGCCCACCAGTTGAATTCCCTTGGAAGTGGGAACCAGCTCTTTGCCGTGTCTTTCGATATAGGATGCGTGGATCAGCTTCTCTATGATTTCCGCCCGGGTGGCCGGGGTTCCCAGCCCGCTTCCCTTGATGGATTCCCTCAGTTCTTCATCTTCCACCAGCCGCCCGGCCTGCTCCATGGCGGTGAGCAGGGTGGCCTCATTGTAGCGCGCCGGCGGCCGGGTTTTATTTTTAGTGGTTTTACAGCTTTTTACCGCCAGGCTTTCCCCTTTTTGATGAAGGGCCAGAGCCTGCTCCGGCAGTTGTTCTTCTTTATCATCTTTATCCGGCAAAACTGACTGAACCGCTTTCCAGCCCCGGGCGGTCTCGACTTTACCCCGGGAATAGAAGCGCTCTCCTCCTACCTCGGTGACTAGGCTGGTCTGGTCGTAGCGGTAGGGGGGATAGAGCACCGCTATGAAGCGGCGGGCAATCAGGTCGTAAAGGCGCTTTTCCTCCTGGTCCAGATGATTGAGATTCAAGGTCTGTTCGGTGGGAATGATGGCATGGTGGTCGCTCACCTTGCTGTCATCCACCAGACGCCGGCCCGGCTTTATAGGCTGCTGCAAAAGCGGTTTAAGCAATTCCCCGTAAGGTCCGCTGTTCATTCCTTTTAAACGGGCGGCCAGGGTGGGCACAATATCGCTGCTTATATAACGGGAATCGGTGCGCGGGTAGCTTACCAATTTGTGTTCTTCGTAGAGGCCCTGCAAAACTCCCGAAGTCTTTTGGGCCGTCCAGCCATAACGCCGGTTGGCGTCCCGCTGCAGTTCGGTCAGGTCGTAAGCCAGCGGGGGAGGCTCCTGCCGGGCCTCGGTCTTAAGCTCAACGATGCGCCCTTTTTGCCCGGTCACCCGGGCGGCTATCTGCTCAGCCCGGGCCTGATCAAAGAGCCGCCCTCCGGAAGGCCCGCGCCAGTCACCGTAATAATCCCCAAAATCAGCCCTCACTGTCCAGTAGTCGACTGGTTTAAAGTTCTTGATCTCGTTTTCCCGCTCCACGATCATAGCCAGGGTCGGAGTTTGCACCCGTCCCGCGTTGAGCTGGGCGTTGAACTTACAGGTCAGGGTGCGGGTGACGTTCAAGCCCACCAGCCAATCGGCTTCAGCCCGGCAGACGGCCGCGTCGTACAGCTTGTTATAGTCAGCCCCCGGCTGCAGGCTGGCAAAACCCTCCCGGATCGCCTTATCGGTCTGGGAGGAAATCCACAAACGGCGGAAAGGCTTCTTCCAATTGGCCATATCCATGATCCAGCGGGCCACCAGCTCCCCTTCCCGGCCGGCATCGGTGGCTATGACCAGGTCTTTTATGTCCTGGCGCTTCATCAGCCCTTTTACCACCTGATATTGATGGGCACTCTGCCGGATCACCTTGAGCTTCATCCGCGGGGGCAGCATGGGCAGATCTTCCAGACGCCATTCCTTCAGTTTTTGATCATAGTCTTCCGGTTCGGCCAGGGTTACCAGATGCCCCAGGGCCCAGGTAACTACGTATTGCTCCCCTTCCAGGTAGCCTTTGGCCTTATGGCTGCATTTTAAAACCCGGGCTATCTCCCGGGCCACGCTCGGTTTCTCCGCCAAAACCAGTGACTTCATATAAACAACCTCAATTCTTGACTACTTGGGGGGTAGGCCGCCTTTTTTCTTTCTCTTATTACTGGGCTGGGTGTTGCCGTAAAAATCTTCCGGCCCCTTCTTTACGCTCCCCTGAGAAGCGCTTTTAGCCTTCTTCTGTTCGATCAGCTTGCGCATCATTTCTATCTCTTTGCTGTTATCCACTTAAACTGTCCTCCTTGGTGCATTGTACGCTAACCATTATACCATAGTATGGCGGTCTGATCGGCTTACGTCTCCCTCAAGAACCCTCCCCTGCCGAATACTCGGCCAGTTCTTTCGGCAGATTATACAGCGGGCAATTTGATATGCGGCTAAATAGGTGGTGCCTTGTATAGTACAAAATGTTGTAATATCCCATGTAATGCTTGATAAGATGCAGAGCCAGGGATTAGCGAAATATCAAGAACCGATCCGGATGCCCGTATGATGTCGGCCAACAACGGGCTTGATGTTGGCTATAATGTTCAAACCGCAGTAGACTCCAAACACAGCTTGATTGTGGACAATCCTAGATTCTATATTTGCTATCAATCTCAAGAAGTAAAAGTTGAGGGTCATAAACTACAACCGAGTTTGTATCAATCCAATAATAGCAGTGGGCGGCACGAAGCGGCTTGGGAAAGGCAAGCAGAGTATGTTTTTCGCTCGTTTTGAAATTATAGGAGACCAGGAATAGCGTCATTGTGCCGTCCTTTTTCCCAGTGCTAAATATGGTTTTGGCACCATGTCCAGGGGACTGAGGATCCAAACTGGTTGTCTGTGCTGTATAACTATATTTAGAAGCAAAGGGTACGTCCGAGAGCTTCCTTGACATCAAAATGGATCTTTATGATGCGATTACTGTCTCCTCTATAATCTCTCCAGAATAATAATCGATACGTACGAAGTATTGATTTTCATCCTGTTCGGCTATTATAAACCAGTTAATTTGATTTTCAAACGGCGCAATATATAGCTTTTTTATATTCACGGCATCTATACTATTTTCTTGAAGAATAGCAAGTATCTCTTCTTGAGATAATCCGGATTTCTTCGATACAATCTCACTTAATGAAATTTCACCAATATACGGATCCTGACTTAACCAGATAAGTTTTTCTTGTTTATTTGCATCAAGCCCTGTAACCATAGTTTCGTAACTTCCAGCTTCATTAAACCCTATATAAGTTTTTTGGATATCTTTAACCTCTTTTAATAAACCTTCCTTTAAAACGTAGTTTTTTGCATCTTCATAGTTAGGTCCCACACTAGGCCCAATGATAATGTCATACAATTGGTAATATTTATCTACATGGTTAGTATTATTGTTATTGGCCTGTGGCAGTTTGGCAGAATCGCCATTAGTTGTGATATTTATCAATGCATGTTCTTTGTCCCAATCAGGTTTAACTCCGAAAATTTCTGATATGAAACGAAGAGATACCATAACATGGCCTTGTTCAATGAGCGGAATTTGCTCCATAAAAAAGACCTGTCTATCGATAAATGCACTTTTGGATTCAAGGGGCAAAATTATCTCGTAGTTGTTTTTATTTATAACGACTCTTCCATCCCAGCTAACAGTAGCACCAAGTTGCGTAGCTACTTCAGTTAAAGGAAGTAATATTAAATCTTTCGAGATTAGGGGCGCTTGTTTTAGAATAACTTGTCTGTTATTGATCATTACTTTAATATCAGTAGAATCTTTTGTTGTTTTAGCTTTAGCGGATGCTGAAATTTGTGTAATAATCAATAATATAATAAGAGCAAGTATAGTTTTTTTCATGTTATCCATCCTTCCATCTTTGATTTGATTGTATTATCTAAACTATTAATTTAGATTTATTTTGGCAAGCATATTGAAGAACAATATGCTTGCCTTTCTCAATGATCAGAAAAAACCCATTGGTGAAAATTCATCTATATATAACCCTTGGTAGTTACTGCCAAATGCGATGTAGCATTCGGCTGGTGTTCCAGCCCTATTATCATGCACTGTCATATATTGATGACCTAAGGATGAACCATTATAGAAAAATTCATACCATCCTACCCCAGTCACACTATGTGTACCATAATATGTTTGATTCAAAAAGGAAACAACATTGGGACCCCTAGAAAGAGAATTCTTGTAATCGACCCAAGTTGCATTTACATAACGCGCATCGGCATTAAAAAATCTCTGGTTTCTTGCAAATGATTTCATACCTGGAGAAATATTATTTACGTTTGTTTGCCCTGAATTGTTTGTACCCATAGCTTGACGTAAACCAAGAAGTAATTGTTCATTACTTAGCCCGTTAGTTAATTGAGGATATCTGGAAGACCACCATAGCATTATATTAGCCGCTGATGTAGGAGAACAACCAGAATATCCTGTCCATAGGGAACTAGTAATTTGATTTAAATCCGGAACAAATGCTATACCGCCAGCGCTACCGACTCCGGTTTCAAAGCTTAGATTATCGGTTACACCATCATTGTCTAATCCAATGTCACCTACAAGAATATCTATTGTATCTCTAAATTTGCGGGCATCATTATTAATTGGTAGATTTTTCTTTTTATCTGGGTGGTTGTTATTTTTACTAATTTCAATCACATCTGATTCAGTATGAATTCTTGCCGACCCGTCGGCAAGATCTTGTTTTATACCGTGATATCCAGGAGTAATAAGTACAACTTTTTCAGATACTGCTTTTGTATTTGGATCCTTCTTTAGTTCAGTTATTTGAGATTCATTCATATCCGATCCCGCATATGAGAAGGTTAAAATAGGATATTCATCTTTATCAGCGCTAGTTTCAATAAAACCTGCAGGCTGTCCATCAACTGTTAAATTGAAGATATAACTATAAAGGCTATCAGTTTTGTCATATACTTCTATTGGGTTAGCTAGTTTGACTATTTTACCACGCCATGGACACTTTTCATTTGATTTCATATCCCAAATAATTTGAAAAATAATATTTCTTTTTGCTTGTTCAACTGTTACACTATCAGAATTCTTTGCTGAGGATGTTCCAGGAAATATAGTACATGTAAAAATGAATATAAGTACAAGTGTAACTATCCGCTTTGCTTTAATAAGCATTCGTATTGAGTATTCCGGAGCAGTTTACGCCACCTGTCCGGTGATAGGAAACCGCCATTCCGGTCCAATGAAAACCAATATACCGCAAGCGGAAACCGTTTAAAAATTCTCCTCCGATATAATGTATCA
>Ga0232083_100253_pt1 | contig 15138 bp, 29 predicted proteins | sample SJ1SFenscriptome_3_FD_186093 | JGI IMG/M metagenome (GOLD analysis project Ga0232083, IMG submission 186093) | Metatranscriptome of enriched culture of PCE-dechlorinating microbial communities from Ithaca, New York, USA - SJ1.SFe4 (Metagenome... ...
AGACAACGTGGCGGTGACGATCAACCTGATCACGCCGATCGCGATGGACGAAGGCCTTCGGTTCGCGATACGCGAAGGCGGCCGTACCGTGGGCGCCGGCGTCGTCAGCTCCATTATCGAATAACGTTGTTGCGAGGAAGAGATGCCAAGTCAAAAGATTAGAATTCGCCTTAAGGCATTTGATCATAAACTCCTCGACCAATCGGTCGGAGAGATCGTTGACACGGCGAAGCGTACCGGCGCCCGCGTAGCAGGCCCGATTCCGCTTCCCACCGTGATCAACAAGTACTGCGTACTTCGTGGGCCGCATGTGGACAAGAAATCCCGTGAGCAGTTCGAGATCCGGACCCACAAGCGTCTCATCGATATTCTCGATCCGACTCAGCAGACGGTTGATGCGCTGATGAAGCTCGACCTTTCGGCCGGCGTTGATGTTGAAATCAAGCTCTAGTGAGCATTTTAGAATAGGACTGAAATCATGATGAAGGGACTTATAGCGAAAAAGCTGGGGATGACCCAGATCTTTGCCGAAGACGGCAAGCGCATTCCGGTTACTGTCGTTCAGGCCGGGCCGTGTGTCGTGCTCCAGAAGAAGACCAGCGCCACTGACGGCTATGATGCTATTCAGGTTGGTTTTCTGTCCCAGGAGGCAAGAAAAGTCACCAAGCCTCTGCTCGGTCACATCAAGGCAGCCGGGCAGGGAGCATTCGCCCACATCCGTGAGTTCAGGCTCGATGATGTCGACCGCTATAATGTTGGCGACGTCATAGCCGCCGATGTGTTCGAGGTGGGTGAGTATATCGATGTTACCGGTACCAGTATCGGCAAAGGGTTTCAGGGTGTCGTCAAGCGTTGGGGGTTCCGTGGCGGGCGTTCCTCGCACGGTTCCTGCTTCCATCGCGCACCAGGCTCGATCGGCAGCTCTGCCTACCCCTCACGGGTCTTCAAGAACAAGAAGATGCCTGGTCAGCTCGGCAACGAGAGGGTGACCGTGCAAAGACTGCAGGTGGTGCGCGTTGATGCCGCCGACAATATACTGCTCATCAAAGGGGCGATTCCCGGGGCGAAGAATGGAATCGTCCTTGTGAAGGATACCGTCAAGCCTCGATAGACCGGCAGATTCTGGAGAATGAGTATGGCAACCATTGATGTGTTTGATATCAGCAAGAACAAAGTGGGTGAAATGGATCTCAATGACACCGTCTTCAACGGCGAGGTCAAAGAATATCTCATCCATGAGGCTATAAAGGTTCAACTTGCAAATCGCCGTGCGGGAACCGTATCGGTAAAGAACCGTTCCAATGTGTCCGGTGGCGGCAGGAAGCCCTATCGCCAGAAAGGTACCGGCCAAGCCCGTCAGGGTTGCATTCGCGCACCGCACTTTGTCGGTGGCGGCGCAGCTTTCGGGCCCCGGCCGAAAGTGTACAGCCTCTCGATGAATAAGAAGGCACGCAAGGCGGCCGTACGGTCTGCTCTTTCGATGCTGTACAAGGAAAACAAGCTGTCCGTTCTCGACTCCTTTACTCTCCCGTCCATCTCGACCAAGGGGTTCGTGACGGTGCTGAAGGCATTCGATCTGGCCAAGACCCTCGTAGTTGTGGACGAGCCCAATTCCAACCTTGAACTGTCGGCCCGCAACGTGAAAGATGTCAAAGTACTCAAGGCAGAGCATCTGAATGTGTTCGACATCGTCAAATATAACAACATCATCGTTACCCAGTCGGCTGTTCGTACGATCGAAGGAGTGTTGCAGTCATGAACCTGTACGACGTGATAAAGAAGCCACTCATCACTGAGAAAACAACCATCGAGAAGGATTCGAAGAACGTCGTATCCTTCGAGGTCGATCGCGACGCGAACAAGATTGAGATCAAGGAAGCCGTTGAAAAGCTTTTCAAGGTCGAAGTCGCCGAAGTAAAGACGGTCAATGTCGCTGGGAAAGTAAAGCGTTTCGGCCGCCACTATGGCAAGCGTTCCAACTGGAAGAAGGCGTACGTGACCCTGAAAGAGGGTAGCAGCGTCGATTTCTTCGAAATATAAACCTGAGCAGTGGAGTGACATACCATGGCGATCAAGACATATAAACCTACTTCGGCGGGCCGCAGACACCAGACGTGCTCTGCCTTTGATGAGATTACGAAATCAACCCCCGAGAAGTCTCTCATTGTCACCATAAAGAAGACTGGCGGCCGTAACAGCTTCGGCAGGATCACTGCCCGTCATATCGGTGGTGGACATAAGCAAAAGTACCGCATAATCGATTTCCGCAGGAATAAAGTGGAGATCCCGGCAAAAGTTGCGAGCATCGAATACGACCCCAACAGAAGCGCACGGATTGCTTTGCTCCACTATGCGGACGGTGAAAAGCGCTACATCCTTGCTCCGCTTGATCTCAAGGTGGGTGACAGTATCATTGCCAGTTCCAATGCCGATATCAAGCCGGGCAATGCACTTCCTCTTCGCGCCATTCCGCTGGGCACGATCATCCATAACATCGAGCTGAAAATCGGGAAGGGTGGGCAGCTTGCCCGCAGTGCCGGTACCTTTGCCCAGCTCATGGCCAAAGAAGGCAAGTATGCCCAAGTGAAGCTCCCGTCCGGCGAAGTGCGGATGGTGCTGCTTGACTGCATGGCTACTATCGGACAGGTCGGCAATATCGATCACGAGAATGTGTCCATCGGGAAAGCGGGGCGCTCCCGCTGGCTTGGACGCAGGCCCACAGTTCGTGGCGTTGCCATGAACCCGGTTGATCACCCCCATGGTGGTGGTGAGGGTCGTACCTCTGGTGGTCGTCATCCCGTTACTCCGTGGGGTATCCCGACTAAGGGTTACAAGACTCGCAAAAACAAGACATCATCACGTTTCATCGTTAAGAAGCGTACGAAATAACAACAATAGTCCAAAGGATTGACACCATGGCTCGTTCGATAAAAAAAGGTCCCTTTGTAGATGATCATGTCGCCAAGAAGGTTGCCGCAGAAAGTGCCGGCTCCAAAAAGGTTATCAAGACATGGTCCAGGCGCTCTACCATTACTCCTGATTTCATCGGATTGACCTTTGCCGTGCACAACGGGAAGAAATTCATCCCCGTTTTCGTCACTGAAAACATGGTGGGACACAAGCTTGGCGAATTCGCCCCGACGCGGACCTTTCACGGTCATGCGGCCGATAAGAAGAGCAAGCTCAAGAAGAAGTAATTCTTAAAAGGAGCATTCACAGATGGAAGCCAGCGCAAAATTGACATTTGCCCGCCTTTCACCGCGCAAGACCCGTCTTGTCGTAGATATGGTCAGGGGCAAGGGAATACAGGACGCACTCACTATTCTGCGTTTTTCGCCGCAGGCGTCTGCGAAACTCGTATCCAAGCTTCTTCGGTCAGCTGTTGCCAATGCCGAGCAGAAAGGCGCTTCAGATGTTGACCGCCTCTACGTGAAGAGCATTTCTGTGGATGGCGGGCCGGTGCTCAAGCGTTTCGTACCGCGGGCAATGGGCAGGGCAAGCAAAATCAGAAAACCGACCAGCCACATCACGGTGGTTCTGGCAGACAAGTAATAACGACTGGAGGTGGTGTCTTGGGTCAGAAAGTAAATCCTGTTGGATTCAGGCTTGGTGTTATACGGACGTGGGATTCCCGGTGGTACGCGGAGGCCGATTACGCGAAGCTTCTGCACGAAGATCTCAAGCTTCGTAATTTCCTTAAAAAACGTCTCTACAATTCAGGTGTCTCCAAGATAGAGATCGAGCGGGCCGCGAACAAGGCCAAGATCAACATCTATACCGCCCGGCCCGGCCTTATCATAGGCAAGAAGGGTGCCGAGGTGGAAACCCTGAAGAAAGAGCTCGCCAAGCTCACTGACAAAGAGATCTACCTCAACATTCAGGAAGTAAGGAAGCCTGAGCTTGATGCGCAGCTCGTGGCGGAGAACGTTGCCCTGCAACTTGAGCGTCGAGTGGCATTCCGTCGTGCGATGAAGAAGAGTGTTACTTCGTCCCTCAAGTTCGGCGCCAAGGGCATCAGGATAACCTGCTCGGGACGTCTTGGCGGGGCTGAAATGTCGCGGACCGAGTGGTATCGGGAAGGCAGGGTTCCGCTTCATACGCTGAGAGCGGATATCGACTACGGTTTTGCGGAAGCGAAGACCACCTACGGTATTATCGGTGTCAAGGTCCTCATCTTTAAGGGCGAAGTTCTCCCCGGTCAAAAATAGAAACAGGAGCTTTTAGCAATGTTGATGCCCAAAAGAGTTAAGCATAGAAAGCAGATGAAAGGGCGCATGAAGGGAGATGCGCAACGCGGCGCTACCCTCGCGTTCGGGGAATTCGGTCTCCAGGCTACGGAATGTGGCTGGGTTGATTCACGCCAGATCGAGGCCGCCCGTATCGCCATGACCCGTTATATTAAGCGGGGAGGCAAAATCTGGATTCGGCTCTTCCCGGACAAGCCCCTCACGTCTAAGCCTGCTGAAACTCGTATGGGCAAGGGCAAGGGTTCCCCTGACTCCTGGGTATGCGTTGTGAAGCCCGGCAAAGTCCTGTATGAGATGGAAGGGGTTACCGAAGAGATCGCACGCGAGGCATTCCGCCTTGCTGCCCATAAGCTTCCTGTTGGAACGAAATTCATCTCCAGGAAGGATGGCCATGAAAGCTAGTGAATTGAAAAATAAATCATTGGAAGAGTTGACGACTAAAGCTGCAGAACTCTCGCAAGAGTTGTTCAACCTTCGTTTTCAGCTTCATACCGGGCGGTTGGAGAATACGGCGAAGATATCCTCCGTCAAGAAAGATATCGCCCGGATCAAGACCATCCTTAGTGAGAAAAGAGGCTAAAGAGAGGAAGCTATGAGTCAGCGCGGGAACAGAAAGACCCAGGTTGGGGTTGTTGTCAGTGACAAGATGGACAAGACGGTTGTTGTAAGGGTCTCGCATCTTGTGAAACATCCCGTTTACAATAAGTACATTAAGCGTAGCGTTAAATATAAGGCTCACGATACCGATAACAGTTGCAAAACAGGAGACAGGGTGCTGATCGTGGAAACGCGCCCCCTGAGCAAAGACAAGCGCTGGAAAGTTCGTCAGATTATCGACAGGGTCGAATAGCAGGAGTGTTCACATGATTCAGATGCAAACTGTACTCGATGTGGCGGACAACTCGGGGGCCAAAAAACTTTTCTGCATAAAGGTGCTCGGTGGATCGAAGCGCAAGTATGCCGGAGTTGGGGACGTCGTTGTTTGTTCGGTCAGGGAAGCTGTTCCTAACGCAAAAGTCAAAAAGGGCGATGTGGTCAAGGTTGTAATTGTACGCACCGCAAAGGAAATCGGGCGCCCGGATGGTTCCTACATCCGTTTTGACGACAACTCGGGCGTTGTGATCAACAACCAGCGTGAGCCCGTTGGCACCCGTATTTTCGGGCCGGTCGCCAGGGAACTCAGGGCCCAGAAGTTCATGAAGATCATTTCTCTGGCCCCTGAGGTTCTGTAAATCATCCCCGTGGAGAAAGTTCAATGCTCGATAAAAAGTTTCACATCAAAAAGGGCGATACCGTCTCTGTCGTAACAGGCAAGGACAAGAGTAAGACCGGCACGGTGCTCCGCATCCTTCCGAAAAGAGATGGCGTGCTTGTGGAAGGACTCAATATCGTCAAGCGCCACACGCGTGCACGTGGTAACGAGCCTGGCGGCATAGTCGAAAAAGAGGCCCCCCTCCATGTGTCCAACGTAATGCTCTACTGTGGCAAGTGCGAAAAGCCGGTGAGGGCAAAGAAGACCATCCTCGAAGACGGCAAGAAGGTTCGCGTCTGCGTCAAGTGCGGCGAAGCCTTTGATAAATAGGACTGGAGGGGAAGATGGCAAGGCTTAAAGAGCTTTATCATAAAGAGATCGTCGAGCAGTTGACCAAGGACTTCGGTTATACGAATGTCATGCAGGTGCCCAAGATCGAGAAGATTGTGGTCAACATGGGGCTTGGTGAGGCGATCCAGAACGTCAAGATTCTCGACTCGGCTGTCGAGGAACTTGCCGCCATAACCGGACAGAAGTCCGTCATTACCAAGGCAAAGAAGTCGATCGCCGGGTTCAAGCTCCGCCAGGGGATGCCGATCGGTTGCATGGTTACCCTGCGCCGCGGGAAAATGTATGAATTCCTCGATCGACTCATCAACGTAGCGCTGCCTCGCGTTCGTGACTTCAAGGGCGTTTCTGCCAAGGGGTTCGACGGAAGGGGCAACTATTCGCTTGGTGTTAAAGAGCAGCTTATCTTTCCTGAGATCAATTACGACAAAATCGACAAGATCAAGGGTCTGAACATAACTATTGTAACGTCGGCAAAGACTGATGAAGAGAGTAGAGCTCTTCTCAAGCATCTCGGCATGCCGTTCAGGCACTAACATCTGTGGAGGATTACCAGTGGCAAAGACATCAATGATCATAAAGGCTCAAAGGGGAAGCAAATTCAAGGTTCGCGAGTATAATCGCTGCCCTCTGTGCGGGAGACCACGGGCCTATTATCGCAAGTTCGATATGTGCCGGATCTGCCTGCGTAAGCTTGCCTCGGCCGGACAGATACCCGGCGTGATCAAGTCGAGCTGGTAACCAGTTAAACGGTAATAATAAAGAGGAGTACGTTCCATGTCGATGACAGACCCCATTGCCGATATGCTGACGAGGATACGCAACGCCAACATGGCGCGACTGCAAAAGGTCGACATCCCCTCGTCGAACCTCAAGGTGAACCTTGCCAATGTTCTTAAGGCTGAAGGCTTCATCAAGAACTACAAAGTCATAGCTGACAACCGCCAGGGCGTCCTGCGCGTCTATCTGAAGTATATTGACGAAAAGGACCCGGTGATCAACGAAATCAAGAGGGTCAGCAAGCCCGGGAGTCGTGTCTATGTCGGAAGCGATAAGATTCCGAGCGTCAGGAACGGTATGGGTGTAGCGATATTGTCGACCTCCAAGGGACTAATCACCGACAAGTCAGCCCGCGAGGCCGGGGTTGGCGGAGAAGTTCTCTGCACGGTGTGGTAATTATAAGGGATCAAGGAGTCATAACGTCATGTCCAGGATTGGCAAACGTCCTATTGAAATACCGAGCGGAGTCAAGGTCGCGTTCAGTGATTCCGTCCTGACGATCGAAGGGCCCAAGGGGAAGCTGTCACGGCAGGTGATGGATGATGTATCTCTTGAGATCACCCCTTCAAGCATTGAGGTGAAGCGTGCGGATGACGGCCTGAGAGCGCGTGCTGCACACGGCCTCACCCGTACTCTCGTGAACAACATGGTTGTCGGGGTGACAAAGGGTTTTGAGTGTGCCCTCGAAATCAACGGGGTTGGCTACCGTGCCGAGGCTAAGGGAGATGTGCTTAACCTCAGCCTTGGATACTCTCACCCGATTAATTATGCTCTTCCGGCAGGGATTACCGTCGAAGTTGATAAGATGACCAAGCTCCTCGTGAAGGGCATAGACAAGGAACTCGTCGGTCAGACGGCGGCAAAGATCCGCTCGTTCCGCGGTCCTGAACCCTACAAAGGGAAAGGGATCAAGTACGCTGACGAGAAGATTTTGAGAAAAGCCGGCAAAACAGGTAAAAAATAGCCGTTAAGGAGAAGAGAATTGAGTCCTCTTGCTCAGAAAAAAGTGGCCCACCTCAAGCGTAAGACGAGGGTGAGAAAGAAAATCCGCGGTACGACCGAGCGTCCGCGTCTTAATGTATTCAAGAGCGCGCAGCACATCTACGCTCAGATCATTGACGACACAACCGGAACCACGCTCGTTTCAGCCTCTACGGTGCAGAAAGAGGCTTCTGACAGCCTGAATCATTGCGGTAACGTCGAAGCTGCAAAGCGGGTTGGCGCCCTGATTGCGAAACGTGCACTCGAAAAGAACATTGCGACCGTAGTGTTTGACAGAAACGGTTTCTTATATCACGGACGAATCAAGGCATTGGCCGATTCAGCCCGTGAAAACGGCCTGACCTTCTAATAGGGATCACAAGGAGGCATCAACTTGTACAAGATCAACCCCAATGATTTGAATCTTACGGACAAGGTTGTCCATATCAGCCGTGTTGCCAAGGTGGTGAAAGGCGGTAGGCGGTTTAGTTTCTCCGCCTTGGTGGTTGTCGGCGACGGCAATGGCCATGTCGGCTACGGACTTGGCAAGGCGAACGAGGTGCCCGAAGCCATTCGCAAAGGGGTGGAGCAGGCAAAGAAGAACTTGGTCAAGGTTCCGATTGTAGAAGGTCATACCATACCCTATGAGGTACTTGGCCACTTTGGCGCCGGCCGTGTGCTTATCAAGCCTGCTTCGGCAGGTACCGGTGTGATCGCGGGCGGTGCCGCCAGGGCCGTCTTCGAAGCGGCGGGTCTGCATAACGTGCTGTCCAAGTGTCTTGGATCCAACAACCCTCACAACGTGGTCAAGGCTGCTTTTGACGGTCTGACGCAACTGCGGAGCCCTGAAGAGATCATGGCACGCAGGGGTGTAGCGGAATAGTGTGAGTTAACGGGGGAACGAATGTCGGCTGAACTTAAAATAACACTTGTCCGGAGTCACATCGGAGCACCCAGCAAGCAGCGTGCCGTGCTCAACGGTCTTGGGCTTACCAAGGTCAACAAAACGGTCGTACTCAAGAACACTCCTGAAATCGCTGGGATGGTGCAGAAGGTGTCCCACATGGTGAAGGTAGAAGAGTAATCTCTCCAGAGGTGTATGAATGGAACTCAACGAACTCAGGCCTGCAGTAGGGGCAGCAAAAGATAGAAAGCGGATCGGTCGCGGACATGGCTCCGGTCACGGCAAGACCGCCACCAAGGGGCACAAGGGGCAGAAGGCCCGCAGTGGCGGTAGCGTCAGGCCAGGCTTCGAGGGCGGCCAGATGCCCATGCAACGGCGACTGCCCAAGCGTGGCTTTACTCCTCTGACCCGTAAGGAATATGCACTCGTCAATATCGGCCAACTGGAAGTATTTGAGGCCGGAAGCTGCATCGACGTTGAAGCCCTTTTGAATGCGGGACTGATCGGTGGAGTCAAGGATGGCCTCAAGGTCCTTGCTGACGGCGATCTGACCAAAGCGCTTACCGTCAAGGCACACAAGTTCAGCGCAAAGGCTAAAGAAAAGATCGCAGCGGCAGGTGGTACTGTCGAGGAGATTTCACTTTGATCGATGCATTTCAGAACATCTTCCGGATACCTGAACTGAAGAAGCGAGTGCTTTTTTCACTGGGGATGCTGGCGGTCTACCGGGTAGGCTGCCATATTCCGACCCCCGGCATCGACAGCAACGCACTTGCGCACTTCTTCGCTCAAGCCCGTGGTACACTCCTCGGGCTTTTCGACATGTTTTCGGGGGGTGCGCTGGAGAAGCTGACTGTCTTTGCTCTGGGCATCATGCCCTATATTTCATCGTCCATCATTTTTCAATTGTTGACGGTGGTTGTGCCTTCCATTGAAAAGTTGTCCAAGGAAGGGGAGTCCGGCAGGAAGAAGATCATACAGTACACGCGTTACGGCACGATAGTGCTCAGCGTGGTGCAGGCCCTCGGCATCAGCATCGGTCTGGAGAGCATGCGCGGCCCGGCGGGTGAGCTGGTTGTCCCCAATCCCGGCTGGGGGTTCAGGTTGATGACAGTGATCACGCTTACCGCCGGCACGGCCTTCATCATGTGGCTCGGTGAGCAGATGTCCGAGAAGGGGGTCGGCAACGGAATCTCTCTGATCATCTTTGCCGGAATAGTTGCGCGGATACCGACGGCCATACTCAATACGGGCCGCTTGATCAAGACGGGGCAAATTTCACTGTTCGTGATTCTGCTCGTTGTGGCGCTGATGTTCTTGGTAATAGCCGCCATCGTGTATGTGGAGCGAGGGCAGCGACGGTTGCCGATTCATTACGCGAAGCGGGTCGTCGGGCTTAAAACATATGGGGGCCAGACCTCGCACCTGCCGCTCAAGGTCAACATGGCCGGAGTTATTCCGCCGATTTTCGCATCCTCCATCATCATGTTCCCGGCTACGGTGGCGAACTTCATCAATGTTCCCTGGGTCCAGACAGTTGCCAAAAGCCTGACCCCAGGCAATTGGGCCTACGAAATCTTTTATGTTGCCTTTATTATCTTCTTCTGTTATTTCTATACGGCTGTTTCGTTTAATCCCGTCGATGTCGCGGAGAATGTTAAAAAGCACGGCGGATACATTCCCGGGATTCGTCCGGGCAAGGAAACATCCGACTACCTTGATCGGGTGTTGACAAAGCTCACCTTTGCCGGGGCGCTGTATATCTCGGCCGTATGCGTTCTCCCGTCTGTTCTTGTCGGCAAGTTCAATCTGCCGTTCTACTTTGGGGGTACCGCTCTTCTCATTGCCGTGGGCGTCGGCATGGACACGGCGGCGCAGATCGAATCCCATCTCATCACCCGAAGCTATGAGGGCTTCATGAAGGGTGTGCGGGTGCGGGGCAGGCGGTAATACTGGCGTGGAGTGTATTGCATGAATCTGGTGTTTCTCGGCCCGCCTGGTGCCGGTAAGGGCACGCAGGCGAACCTGTTAACTCGTGCATATGGGGTGCCGCAGATATCGACCGGCGAGATACTTCGTGCTGCTGTTGCGTCGAAAACCCCGATGGGGGTCAAGGCGAAAGAGTACATGGAGCAGGGGGCGCTTGTCCCTGACAGCGTAGTTGTCGGTATTGTGGAGGAACGGCTGGTCTCTCCTGATTGCGCGTCCGGCTTTATCCTTGATGGATTCCCCCGCACCGTGGCTCAGGCCGATGCGCTGAAGCAGGTGCTCGGTGCGTTGGGCAAGCAGATAGAGCATGTTGTCTCGTTTGAGGTCGACAAGGGAGTGTTGCTGGAGCGTATCGTCGGACGCAGGGTCTGTCGTGCGTGTGGCCGGGCGTTTCACGTCGCGTTTGACCCCCCCCGCGCCGAAGGTGTGTGCGATGCGTGCGGCGGTGAACTCTACCAGCGTGAGGACGACCGCGAAGACACCATGCGGCGCAGGCTTGAAGTATATGATGAGCAGACAGCGCCCCTGAAGTCGTATTACGAGGGCGAAATGCTCCTGCGCAAAGTAAACGCCCTGGAGCCGATCGAAGATGTGCAGCGCCAGATTGCGCTGCTGGTTGAGAGTAGTAACGGGTGATCATACTCAAGTCGCCCCGTGAAATTGAAAAAATGCGTGTGTCCGGCAGAATAGTCGCCGAAGTTCTTGGAATCCTCAAGGCACGCATCAGGCCGGGCATAACCACGCTGGAGCTCAACGAGCTTGCCGAGGCTGAAGCAAGGAGGCGTAAGGCACGGCCGGCGTTCAAGGGGTATAACGGGTTTCCTTATTCGCTCTGTTGTTCGGTTAACGAACAGGTCGTTCACGGTATGCCGAATAGCCGGGAATTGGTCGAGGGTGACATTATCAGCCTCGATTTTGGTGTTGTCGTAGACGGGTTTTATGGCGATGCAGCCATTACCGTTCCGGTAGGAAGCGTAAGGCCAGCGGTGCTCGACCTTCTTGCCGTAACCGAAGAGTCGCTCCAGCGCGCGGTTGAGGCGTCGGTGGTCGGCAACCGGCTTTCAGATATTTCACACGCAGTGCAAAGCTATGTTGAAGCACGAGGCTATTCAGTCGTGCGTGAATTTGTTGGGCACGGCATAGGCAAAAATCTTCACGAAGGCCCCCAGGTCCCCAACTTCGGAGAGCCGGGGCGCGGCGTGAAGCTCAAGGCCGGGATGGTGCTGGCCATTGAGCCGATGATCAACGAGAAGGGGCATCACGTTACAATTCTCAGTGACGGATGGACCGCAGTCACCTGTGACAAAGGTATGTCGGCTCATTTTGAGCACACAGTGGCTATTACGGAAAATGGTCCTGATATACTGAGCAAGTTATAGAACCAGCGAAGCACGTGAAAGGAAATGTCTATGAAAGTCAGGGCATCCGTAAAAAAAATTTGCGACAAGTGCAAAATCGTCAAGCGCAAAGGTGTTGTGCGCGTTATTTGTGAAACCCCGAAGCATTCCCAAAGACAGGGTTAAGAGACTAAGAGGAGGAGCTGGCATTGGCACGCATTGCAGGCATTGACCTACCGAGGAATAAGCGCATTGAGATAGCGCTCACGTACATTTTCGGAATCGGGCGCACGACCGCTCAGCGGATTTTGGCCGAGACCGGCGTTGGCGCCGACACGCGGACCGATAATCTTGCCGAGTCAGAAGTCGCCAAGATCAGGGACTATATCGACAAGAACCTCAAGGTGGAGGGTGATCTCCGCCGTGATGTGTCCATGGATATAAAGCGTCTTATGGATCTTGGATGCTATCGCGGGTTGCGCCATCGGAAAGGGCTTCCGGTGCGCGGCCAACGGACCAAGACCAATGCCCGTACGCGCAAAGGGCCTGCCAGAACTGTCGCAGGCAAGAAGAAATAGAACAAGGATTCTGGAGGAATAATGGCTAGCCCTTCTAAAAAAGTCGTTAGGAAAAAAAAGGAAAAGAAGAATATCCCCAACGGCGTTGCCCATATCCAGGCCACGTTTAACAATACGATCATAACCATCACTGATCCCGTGGGGAATGTCGTGGCATGGTCCTCGGCCGGCTCCAAAGGCTTCAAGGGGTCGCGCAAGAGCACCCCCTTTGCCGCTCAGATCGCGGCTGAGGAGTGTGCACGCAAGGCCCAGGAGCATGGCATGCGGAGCGTGGAAGTTTTCGTAAAGGGACCGGGTTCCGGTCGCGAGTCGGCTCTTCGCGCACTCCAGGCTGCCGGCTTCCACGTCAATTTCATACGGGACGTGACGCCGATTCCCCATAACGGCTGCCGTCCTCCCAAGCGCAGAAGAGTCTAACATTTCTCATTTATAGACACGAATAAGGAGGTCAGAGTTGGCTAGATATACAGGTCCTTCCTGCCGGCTGTGCAGAAGGGAGAACATGGAGTTGTTTCTGAAGGGTGAGCGGTGCTATACCGATAAGTGTGCCATCAAGCGGCGTAACTACCCGCCGGGACAGCATGGGCAGGGAAGGCCGAAGGTTTCCAACTACGGTGTTCAGCTGCGCGAGAAGCAGAAGGTGAGGAGGATATACGGCATCCTCGAGAAGCAGTTCCGGAGCTACTTCCAGGAGGCGGATCGCCTCAAGGGAGTTACCGGTGAGAATCTGCTCTCGCTCCTCGAGCGCCGCCTGGACAATGTGGTGTACCGGCTTGGTTTCGCCGCATCCCGGACCGAGGCCAGAATTCTCGTTCGACACAATCACTTCACGCTGAACGGCAAGAAGGCGAACATCCCTTCGATCCAGCTCCGTGCCGGCGATGTTATCGAACTCAAGGAAAAGAGCCGGAAGATCGCGTGTATCAACGAGTCTCTTGATGCGGTTGTGCGCAGGGGCATTCCCCAGTGGCTTGAGCTTGAGAAGGAAGCTTACAAGGGTGTCGTGAAGATTCTTCCCGTGCGTGAAGACATTACGATGCCGATCCAGGAGCAACTGATCGTCGAGCTCTATTCGAAGTAATGTTCGCATAACCCGTCACAGGGAGGATATACATGTATAGAAACTGGCGCGACCTGATCAGTCCGAAAAAACTTCAGGTTGAAAGCGAGACGCTTACCAATAAATACGGAAAATTTTATGCAGAACCGTTCGAGCGCGGATTCGGCACGACCCTCGGCAATTCGCTCCGCAGGGTATTGCTTTCCTCGCTCCAGGGCGCAGCTATCACCTCTGTAAGGATCAAGGGGGTACTTCACGAGTTTTCCTCCATCCCCGGTGTGACCGAGGATGTTACCAATATCATTCTCAACCTGAAGGGCGTAAGCCTCAAAATGTACGGCACCGAGCCCAAGACCGTACGGATCATTCATAAGGGCGACGGTATCATCACGGCAGGCGACATCATCACCGATCCCCAGGTTGAGATCCTGAATCCCGAGCACCACATCGCCACATGCTCCAAGGATGCGAATTTCGAAATGGAAATGGTGGTGAAGGTGGGCAAGGGCTATGTGCCCGCAGACCGGAACCGCGATGAGAAGGCCCCAGTTGGCACAATTCCTATCGACGCCCTGTTCTCGCCGATCCGCAAGGTTAACTTTACGGTTTCCAATGCCCGCGTCGGCCAGATGACCGATTATGACAAGCTTACGCTTGAGGTGTGGACCAACGGCAGCGTGATCCCGGAAGATGCGGTTGCCTTTGCCGCCAAGATCCTCAAGGAGCAGTTGAGCATCTTCATTAACTTCGACGAGGAAGCCGAACCGAGCGGCGAGGCTGAAGTTGGCGAAGGGGAAAGCCCCATCAACGAGAATCTCTATCGCTCGGTCGATGAACTCGAACTTTCCGTGCGCTCTGCCAACTGCCTCAAGAACGCCGGCATCAAGCTCATTGGTGAGCTTGTGTCCCGGACCGAGGCCGAGATGCTCAAGACACAGAACTTCGGCCGCAAGTCCCTGAACGAGATCAAGGATATACTCGCTGAGATGGGCCTTACGCTTGGTATGAAACTGGAAGGGTTCCCCGATCCGGAAGTCATGCGCAGGCTGCGCGGCGAGCGCAAGGATGAAGAATAATTCGTACGGTTGCCGGAAGAAAGGAACATAGGTCATGCGTCACAATAAGGCGGGAAGAAGGCTGGGAAGAACGACGAGTCACCGTATCGCCATGTTCAGGAACATGGTGACCTCGCTCTTTGCCCATGAGCGGATCACTACGACTGATGCCAAGGCGAAGGAGCTGCGCTCCATAGCCGAGAAGATGATCACTCTCGGCAAAAGGGGCGATCTCCACGCGGTGCGTCAGGCAGCCTCATATATTCGTGACAAGAAGGTTGTCACCAAGCTTTTCTCCACAATCGCACCCCGTTACACGGAGCGCGAGGGAGGTTATACCCGTATCATCAAGCTGGGGATCAGACCCGGTGACTGCGCACCTCTTTCCGTAATCGAACTCGTTGAAGAACAGTTCGAAAAGAAGGTGAAGAAGAGCAAGCCTGCCGCGCCGGCTCAAGCTGTTCCCGCCAAGCCTGCAGTTGAGGAAACGGGCGAAATCGCCGCTGCGCAGCCCCAAGAGCCGGAAGTCGAAATCTCCGAAGTCAAGGACCCGGCAGAGGAGTGCGAAGCCAAGGCCGACTAAACCAGCACGGCAGTTGAGCATGCA
>Ga0232083_100254_pt1 | contig 15116 bp, 10 predicted proteins | sample SJ1SFenscriptome_3_FD_186093 | JGI IMG/M metagenome (GOLD analysis project Ga0232083, IMG submission 186093) | Metatranscriptome of enriched culture of PCE-dechlorinating microbial communities from Ithaca, New York, USA - SJ1.SFe4 (Metagenome... ...
ATAAACACCTTCGGCATCGGCCGGAATAGCAAAGGCTATGGCGTAATCCTGCTCGGTCCCGGTCAAGGCCCGGGTGGGAATGACGATGATCTCATCGGCATAGGGGGACATGGTATTGTGGAGTTTGGCCCCCCTGACCACCACTCCGTCCTCTCTTCTTTCCACAACATGCACATACTGATCCGGGTCCGCCTGTTCGCCGGGCCTCAGGCTGCGGTCGCCCTTGGCATCGGTCTGGGCGCATGATGCGACCAGATCATTTTCCTGGAAGAAGGCCAGGTATTTTAACCAGCGGTCGTGGTAGTCGGTGCCGTATCTCAGATCGGCGTTTTTAGTGGCTACCGACAGGGCATTCATGGCATCGCAGCCCATGCATCTCTGGATGCAGCCTCCGGTCAGGTTGCAGAGCTTCCGGGTCATTTCCTGCTTCTTTAACAGATCTTCCGAATTCTGATGTATGTGGGTAAATCTGTTTATCTTCTTATCGGAGATATGAGAAGAAACAGTTAATAAGTCGGAAAATTTCGAATCGTTGGCCAGATCAAAGGTTAGCTGTATGGCTTTGCTTCTGGCGACTACTATGGGATGATCCCTCCCGATCACCTGTCCGTGCAGGTAGATGTTTTTCCTCATACCTGCAAGTTTCTCAAGGTATTCCTTTGACGTTCTCATCAGCGTCCTCCTATTCTGCTCAAGTATTTAATACCTGGCTAGTCCATTGCCATAACTCACCCCCTGTTCAACAGTTTTGAGCGGACACAAATTGAAAATCTGTATGATTACATCTCAGTTGCAAGAGTTGTGCCAAGTACTTTAAAAACAACTGTTACCCTCTTTAATCGCCTGTATATTGGGATTTTAATTTTAATCCGCCCCTTCCGGGTTTCATATCGCACGATAAAAGTCCTCACTTTGTAAACTTCTTGGTTTACAAAGTGAGAATATGGTTTTATAATATTTGGTAGCCAAAGTGCTTTTGCAACTTAAAGGAATAGCCGGATATGCGGTTGGGTTCATGCACCGGTAACAGGCTCGGGGAGTAGGGATCTCAGGCGGGTTGAGCGGGTACTTTCAACGGGACTTTAAAAAAGATTTCCGGTGCCGGGAGGGCTGCCTATTATATGGAAGGCAAGCGCTCCCCCAAAAGAGGGCCGGAGTATACATCCCCGGTATCCACAATACATATGGAAATCGAAGCCTTATCGGGTAACCAAAATGCTTTGCCTGTAGTATACAAAATGTAAACTACGATGAGGATGCCCTACCGGCAAGACAGATTTGAGGAGATGACAGGATGACGGATAAAGAATTGAGGACCAAATGGCTGCAGCTGCATAGAAAACCCCAGTACCGGGAAACACTGCGCCCCGAAATCAAAAGCTCCTGGGAGCGCTGCTACGACCGGGGTGTAAACCCCTACCTGCGTGAAAACCCCTATATCTGCACTGAAAATGAGGTAGCCCAGTCCCGCGAGGCCTGCCGCCAGATATTAAAGGTCGGCGAACCGGTAATGAGAGACCTCTACGAATTTGTAGCTGAAACCGGTTTTGTGGTAGGCATTCTGGACGAGAACCTCTGCGCCATAGATTTTATTGGCGACCGGGAATCACTGGCCTGGGCGAAAAGAGCCCGCCTGGTGGTCGGCTCCATGTGGGCCGAGAAATTGGTGGGGACCAACGGCGCCACCCTCTGTCAGGACCTGGGCAAACCGGTTTCGGTGTTCGCCTACGAGCACTTTTGCCTGTTTTCCCATGTATCCGCCTCTTCCTGCGCCCCGATCATCGACCAGGGCAAAATCGGCGGGGTTCTATGCATGGTAGCCCCCTTCAACCGGGTCAGCAACCATACCCTGGGCATGGTAGACGCCGCCAGTAAACACATCATGTCCAAAATGGTATTACACCGGATTAACCTGTACTTAAAACAGATCATGGAATCCATGGCGGAAGGGGTCCTGGTGCTGGACTCCAATGGGACCATCACTTACATGAACGACATCTGCGCGCGGATGCTGCAGATTTCCCCCCGCTTAGCCTACGGTTCCAACATTTCAGCGGTTTTGGGGTATAATGCCGACAACAGCCATTTTGTCAACAAGGTCACCCAGAACCGGCCCATCCTGGACGAAAATTTCAAACTGGTCACCCTGGACAATACCACCCTAAACTGCGTTGTCACCTGCAATCCCCTCTCCCACCCGGACATCCCGCCCGGCGACACGGTGGTAATAATGAGAGAAACCCAGCGGGTAACCCGGCTGGTTAAAAAGTGGATCGGCGATGGAGCCAAGTTCACCTTCGATGATATTGTGGGAAAAGACTCAAAATTTACCCAGGTATTGAAAACCGCCCAGGCGGCCGCTTCATCAAGCTCCAATGCCCTGCTCCTGGGCGAGAGCGGAACCGGCAAGGATCTCTTTGCCCAGGCCATGCACAATGGAAGTATGCGCAGACCCCATCCCTATGTGGCGTTAAATTGCGCCGCCCTGCCCCGTGAGCTCATCGCCAGCGAACTCTTCGGCTATGATGAAGGAGCTTTTACCGGGGCTCGGAAATCCGGAAACATGGGTAAATTTGAGCTGGCCGACCAGGGAACCATATTTCTCGACGAGATCGGCGATATGCCGCTCGACCTGCAGGCTTCCTTGTTGAGGGTGATTGAGGAAAAGAGCGTTACCCGCCTGGGAGGAACCAAATTGATTCCGGTCAATGTCAGGATAATCGCCGCCACTAACAAGGATCTGGAATACGAGATAAAGCGCAATCGCTTCAGGCGCGATTTATATTATCGTCTGGCGGTGATCAAGATCACCATGCCCCCCTTGCGCGAGCGGCGCCACGATATTCTGCTGCTGGCCGAAGTATTTATTGAAAAGTACTGCAAACGTTTTAACAAACCGCCCATGCAAATGGCCCCGGAAGTCAAAGAGGCCTTTCTCGAATATGCCTGGCCGGGCAATATCAGAGAAATTCAAAATGTCATCGAAGGAGCCATTCAATTGGCACCGGGAAATATCATCACTTATGATCTGGTAAACCAGTATTTTGTCGATCAGGCATCGGTACACGAAGTGGAGCATCATGAGCGGATTGAAGAGACTGCCGAGCCCGATCCCGGCTCGGAAAAGCAGGCGCTCATGGAATATTTGACCAAATACAAATACAACAAGAGCGATGTCGCCCAGGCTATGGGGATATCGAGGCGGACCTTGTACAAGCGGCTTAAAAAATACGATCTGTTTTAAAATACGGAGCTTTGCTCAGGCTCTTCTGAAATAAAATACCGAGGGACGCGATCTTGAGCCCGGGCTGAAGATGCGTCCCTTTCATGTTAAAACCGGAGACCGGTCCTTTTGGTTTTGTTTATTTGGCCAGTTCGGCTTTAAGGTGATCTATGGCTTCAATCGCCACCGGATCTTTTCCGTATTCCCAGGCCAGGTAGGTGCTGGCGTAATCGCCGGTGTAAACCAGGGAATAAAAACGGGCCAGCCAGGAACGGCCGCTGCTTTGCACTTCCAGCATATTCTTTACTTGGTCTTTGACCAGGTCTTTGGTGATCTCGATGCGGCGCACCACCCGGGGATGATCTCCGGAGTCTCTCAGAATGACCAGGCACAGCTGTCTGATAATATCCCGGGGCTCGTCAAAGCCCATGATTTCATTGTGGTTGAGCTCCGGCAAAACCGCCCAATAGGCCGGTGACTTGGCGTTTTCGTTGATCTGGGCCTTCCAGCGGAAGGCCGCGGTTTCACTGAGTCCCGCGCTTCCCCAGATGACCGGCAGAGCGCCTTTCATCAGCCGGGCGGCCTCCCGGGCCGCATTTCCCTCCAGCGGTGCTTCCGGGTTTAATTGCTCGCGCAACCGGTACAGTACATCCACGGTTTCTTTGAGATCCTCGGTGACGCCTTCGATAAGACCGGCTTTCTCCAAAAGCAGGGCCAGCGGGGCAAACAGATAACCGGTGGCCGCCCTGGGGCTCAAGCCTCCCGGCACCATCAGGCACGGATAGTCGTAATGTTCGGCCAGTTTCTTGAGCTGCCCCCCGCTGGTCAAGCCCACTATTCGAGCCCCCTGCTTTCTGGCCTGTTCGAAGGAGCTCAAGGTTTCTTCGGTGTTGCCTGAATAAGTAACGGCCAGGAACAGAGTCTGCGGGCCCACAAAGCGGGGGATCTCATAGCCGCGGTTGACTACCACCGGGACCTGGACGGTTTGCGCAGCCAGGCTGCGTAAAATATCCCCGCCGATAGCTGATCCGCCCATACCCGTTATTACTATGTTTTGAAGACCCTCACCTATGTCCGGCAAGGCCTCGCGCCCGGCCAGCCCGTATTCGAATTGGCCGGGCAGCTCTCCCAGATAACGCATCATCGTGTCATTATGCATATCGCACCCCCTGTCGGTATTTGGTCCTGTTCATCTTACTCGTAGAGATATATGCCCCTGACTTTAATTTATACCCGGTCCCCGCTCCTTATGCAGCACTGCGGCCAGACACCCCAGCAATCCTATGGCTTCACCCAGATCGGTAAACTCGATGCGCAGGTCCCGGGCATTGAGGGGAAAAGCCAGCGAGCGCACCTGTTCATCCAGTGATGAGCTGATCAGATCACGCCAGCCCTGGGCGACACTGCCCCCCAGGACCACAAGCTGGGGATTGAACAGGTTGACCAGGTTGGCTATCGCCTGTCCCAAAAATTGGGTAGTTTCACGAACCACCGCCAGGGCCGCCCGGTCGCCCCGGCGGGCGGCTTCACCCAACTCCCGGGCGCCCCAGGGGCCAGGGCCTAAATCCATATCCGCGCCCCAGCCGCCGGCTCTCATCTGTTCCACCCGCCTGGCCAGGACCCGGCCGGCCGCCACCGCCTCCAGGCAGCCCCGCCGCCCGCAGCCGCACACCGGCCCGTTTCTCTCTACCACCATATGCCCGATCTCTCCGGCTCCACCCGCTTGGCCCCGGTAGAGCCGGCCGTCTAAAATCAATCCTCCGCCCACCCCGGTGCTGACAGTGATGTATATGAGATTGGGGCTGAACGGCGTAGAACCGAAATAGTATGCACCTAAAGCAGCCATGTTGGTGTCTTTCTCTACTATAACCGGCATACCCAGGCCTTCCGTCATGATGTCACGGACGGGAACCTCTTTCCAGCCCAGGTTAGGTGAATCCAGCATGACCGCGGCGGGAAAAGACAGAGGCCCGGGCACCGCCGCCGCGGCTCCCATTACCCGGTCGCCTTCCTGCCCCACCTGCTGTTGCAGGCCGAGCAGCGAAGCACAAATCTGCTCCAAAACCTTGACCGGTTCTTGATCATAGGGCGTGGGGCTCTTTTCCTGAATTAAAATCCGGCCGCTTGAATCCAGTACCGCGGTCAGTATTTTAGTGGCGCCCAGATCGGCGGCCAGAATCAATTGGCGCACCCCAGCAACCTCCTTGCTAAATCTCGCTAAGCTCGTAATCCAGGCTGCCCATTCCCAGAAGCTCGGCGTGTTTTAAGGTGGCCATCCACCCTATGCCGGGATGCACGGCCTCGAATTTATCCTGCCCGGCCGGCAGCCCCTCTATCATACAACCGGGCAGAACCGGCAGGGCGTTCACCAGATCCGCGCAGGCCTTGTCCAAAGCCACCGCGTCGGTAGAGGCCATGATGCCAAGGTTGGGAACGATGGCGGCGTCGTTGTGCCCGTAGCAATCGCATTCCGGGCTGATATCCATGACAAACGAGACATAGAGCACTTTGCCCGGTTTATCTATCACTGCGCCCAGGGCGTATTCAGCCATCTTTTCCTGGGTGGTTTCGGGAGTGGTCCGCCAGGAGGGCCGGATAGCGTCAAAGGTGCAGGTCACCGCGCATTCGCCGCAGCCCAGGCATTTTTCATCGACAATGGCCGACTTCTGCCCCTTTTTATTGCCCTCCCAGGCTTCCATGACGATGGCATCGGCCGGGCACCATTTTTGACACTTGGCACAGCCGGTGCATTTCGCTTCCAGGACTTGGGGCAGCATATCGGAATGCATCTGCTGTTTGCCGCTGCGCGAACCGAGTCCCATCCCCAGATTTTTTATGGCTCCTCCAAACCCGGTCAGCTCGTGGCACTTAAAATGGGTCATCACCACCATGGCATCGGCATGAACCGCCGCGCTGCCGATATTTACTTCTTTAAAATGGGTTCCCGGTATGGGCACTTTGATATAATCCTTCCCGGTCAAGCCGTCGGCTATGATCAGGGGGGCCCCCACCACCGAATAATCAAACCCGTTTTCGATAGCCGCCTGCAGGTGGTCGACCGAATTGGAGCGCCAGCCTTTATACAGGGTGTTGGCATCGGTCAGAAAGGGCTTTCCGCCTTTCTTTTTGATCATATCCACCATCCGCCGCACATAGGGAGGCCGGATGTAACTGAGATTACCCGGCTCGCCGAAATGAAGCTTGACAGCCACCAGATCGCCGGGCTCGATGACCTGGTTCAGCCCGGCTTTTTGGCTCAGCTTCTCCATTTTATCCAGCAGGCTGCGATTGTTCCGGGCCCTTAAATTCGTGAAATAGACTTTGGATGCCATAAACTCCCTCCTCATAAAACAAATTTATACAGAGCTTCCGCTACCCCTTCCTCTTCATTGCTGTGGGTTACATAAGCGGCGGCCTGCTTTACCTCATCCCGGGCGTTGCCCATGGCCACACCCAGACCGGCCCATTCGATCATGGCCAGATCATTGTAGCTGTCTCCCAGGGCCATTACCTGCTCCTGGGCAATTCCGTAATGATCGGCCACCACCTTTAATGCGTCTCCCTTGGTGGCCTGGGGATGCATTACTTCCAGATAATAAGGTTTGGAGCGGGTTATATTTAGATGTTGGGGGGAGTATCGAGCGGTAAGCCCGCCCTGAAGTTTTATAACCAGCTTTTTATCGTGTACTACGGATAGGATCTTCAGGGTCTCCCGGGTTTTAGCCGTCTCCCGCAGGTTTTCCATAAGGATCGGTTCTACTCCGGCCAGTTCGGAATAATCCTGGCCATCTTTCGTTAAGCGTTCCATGCACAGCCGGTCGTCAAAGTAGCAGTGATAGTGAACCCCGGCCTGGTGAAAAAAGTCCATTACTTCAACCGCTTCCGCAAAGGGTACCGGTTTATTGTACAGTATCTCACCGGACAGGGAATTCTTCACCAGGGCTCCCTGGTAGGTAATAAGAGGCACGTCCACCTGCAGCAGCCTGGCATAAGGCAGGGCTGAGCTGTACATGCGCCCGGTAGCCAGGGTGACCAGGATCCCTTTTTTCTGCACCTGGCGAATGATCTCCAGGCAGTGCGAAGAGATCTGAAGGTCCGGATCCAGCAGGGTGTCGTCCAGATCGATCGCCACCAGTTTTATGCCCATTTTATCCTCCTCATATAGTATATACTGTTCAACCAATTAAGGGACGCGACCGTATTGAACTAAGTGGTCCGTCCCTCAAGTATGTCATTTATGAGTGAGTGAGTTGGGGGACGGTTCTTCAACTCATTTTTGCCTGGAGCTACTCAATCCGGGCTGGATAAATGAGTTGAAGAACCGTCCCCTAACTCATTTCTTTTAGCGGAAATTGAAGGAGCGATCATCTACGAAGAAAGAGATTACACCGCTGATGATGCTCATGACTATAGCCGCCAGTATGGCCCAACCAAAACCGGCAATATCAAAACCGCGCACCGTCACCGAGGTTATCCACAGCAAAAAGCCGTTGATAACGAACGTAAATAGCCCGAGGGTGACTATGTTGAAGGGTAAAGTCAGGCCGATCAGAATGGGCCTGATAAAGGCGTTTACTATGCCTAGAAAAACCGAACCAACGATTGCCGCCCAAAAGGTCAATTCGAAATTCGATCCCAGCAGCACGGCGGTTAGGATAAGGGCCAGAATATTAAGCACCCATCTTACTATCCATCCCCGTATCATGGTAACTCCCCTTTCTTAATCATCATACCTATTAAAATTATACCACTCCCGACAGCAGGTTCTTTCATTGCTGTTTACATATTATCGTTATTTCCCGGGAAATATTTCAGGATTTTGGCTGTCTCTGCAAATAATCGCAAATATCCCTGGCTAAATTGAGACTTATTCCGGGCAGGGAACTGATCTCTTCGGGCGAAGCGGCTCTAATCCTGTTTACCGATCCGAAATGCTGTAAAAGGGCCTTTTTTCTTTTTTCCCCCACTCCCGGAATTTCATCCAAAAGCGAACTGGTTATTTTTTTATTTCTTCGCTGCCGGTTATAGCTTATGGCAAAACGGTGAGCTTCATCACGCAGCCTTTGCAAAAGCTGCAGCCCTTCGTCACGGCGGGGCAGGATCAGGGATTCCCCCTGCCCGGGCCGGAATATTTCCTCCCTCTTTTTGGCCAGGCTTATAACCGCCACGTCTTCACCCAGTTCATCAAGGACCCGCTGAGCGGCATGCAGCTGGCCCAGCCCGCCGTCAATCACCAGCAAGTCCGGCTCGGGCAGAAAATTGGGGTTGCCCTGCCGGGCCTCCCGGAAGCGGCGCTGCAGGGTTTCGGCCAGGGAGCTGTAGTCGTCATTCTGTTCCTGTTTTATTTTGAAACGGCGGTAGGCCTTTTTGTCAGGGGCTCCATGGGTGAAAACCACCATAGAAGCTACGGTCTCGGTTCCGCCCAGGTGGGAGACGTCATAGCATTCGATGCGCTCCGGAACCGTTTCCAGGTTGAGCGCCCGGCTCAAATCCAATAAGACCCTTTGCTTTTTATCTTCCTGGTTCAATTGCTCTTCCAGCAACAGCCGGGCGTTGTTTTCCACCATTTCCATCAGACGGCGTTTTTCCCCCTTTAGGGGAGTCCTTATCTCCACCCGGTGCCCGCTCCGCTCTTTGAACCATTCGGACAGGAGCTGCCGGTTGGCGGGGAGGTGGTTGACCAGCAATTCTTCGGCCGTATCATGAGCTTCGGCAAAATAGCCGCGCAGCAGGACTTCCATCATTTCAGCTTCGCTTTCCTCCATCACCCGGGTCAGCCAGAAGCTGTCCTTGTTGATCAGCTTCCCCCGGCGGATCTTGAAGATCAGGCCCAGGGCGGAGCGCGGGGCCGTTATCAGCGCAGCCAGGTCCAGGTTGAGCGGAGTTGCCAGGGCCACCTGCTGTTTTTCGCCCAGCCGCTTCAGGCTCTGCACTTGATCGCGCAGCCGGGCGGCTTTTTCAAATTCCAGGTTGGCAGCCGCTTCCTTCATCTGCATTTCACTGCTCTTGACCAGTTGCAGGTAGTCCCCTTCCATAAAAGTTATCAGGTTTCTGACCAGCGCCTGGTACTCCTCCGAGCTCACCTTGCCGACGCAGGGCCCCAGGCATCTTCCGATATCATGGTTCAGGCAGGGCCGCTCCCGGCGGCTAAAGGTTTTACAGGAGCGCAGCATGAAGATGGAGCTCAAGACCCGCAGGTTCTCGCGCAGGGAACCGGCACTGGTGTAGGGTCCAAAATACCTGGAAACTCCGTCCTTTTTCTCCCTGACCATGGCCAGGCGGGGAAATTCGTCAGCAACCGTCAATTTCAGGTGAGGATAGGTCTTGTCGTCCCGGAAGAGAATATTGTAGCGGGGGTGATGGGCCTTGATCAGGTTGTCTTCCAGGAGCAGGGCTTCCATCTCGTTGGAGGTCACGATAAAGTCAAAACTGGCCACCCGGTTCATCATGGCCCTGACCTTGGGCTCCAGCTTTTCACTGGCCTGAAAATAGGAGCGCATGCGATTGCGCAGGAGCTTGGCCTTGCCTACATATATGACCCGCCCCTCGCTGTCCTTGTAGATATATACGCCCGGCTGCAGGGGCACCTTTTTCAACCTGTCTCTCATACCAACTCATCTCCGTCCCCGTGTTGCACCTTTTTTCCATTCTACACTACCCGGGCTTTTTCCGGGGCGGGCAGGTACTCGCGCAGGTATAGGCCGGTATGGGAAGCGGGATTCTGGCAGATCTGCTCGGGAGTTCCCTGGGCGACGATCCGCCCCCCGGCTTCGCCGCCCTCCGGCCCCAGATCGATGATATGATCGGCGCATTTAATCACATCCAAGTTGTGCTCTATAATCAGGACCGTATTGCCGTTTTCCACCAGTTGGTTTAGAACATGCAGCAGATGTTTAACATCATCCTTGTGCAGGCCGGTGGTGGGCTCATCCAGAATATACAGAGTCCGGCCGGTGGAGCGCTTGGAAAGCTCGGTGGCCAGTTTTACCCGCTGGGCTTCGCCTCCGGACAGGGTGGGGGCCGGCTGGCCCAGCTGAATATAACCCAGCCCCACCTCTTGCAGCACCTGCAACCGGCGGTGAATGCGGGGATGACTGGCGAAAAACTCCACCGCTTCATCTACGGTCATGGCCAGAATGTCAGCGATGTTCTGGCCCCGGTACTTTACTTCCAGGGTCTCGCGGCTGTAGCGCTTGCCCTTGCATACTTCGCAGGGGATATAGACATCGGGCAGAAAATGCATTTCGATTTTTATGATGCCATCACCGGAACAGGCCTCGCAGCGCCCGCCCCGCACATTGAAGCTGAAGCGCCCCGCCTTGTAGCCCCTGATTTTTGATTCGGTAGTGGAGGCATAGAGCTCCCGAATGCCGTCAAAGGCCCCGGTATAGGTGGCCGGATTGGAACGGGGAGTACGGCCGATCGGCGACTGGTCTATATTGATCACTTTGTCGATCTCTTCCAGGCCGTCAATCCCCCGGTGCTGCCCGGGACGGTGGCGGCCGTGGTGCAGTTTCCTCATCAAGGCCGGGTAAATGATCTCTTCCACCAGGGTACTCTTGCCGGAGCCGGAGACCCCGGTGATAACCACCATTTTGCCCAGGGGAAGGCTGACATCGATATTCTTGAGATTGTGCTCGGAAGCCCCCTTGACCAGCAGCTTTTTGCCGCTGCCCGGCCGCCTCCGCTCGGGGACCGGGATCTCCAGGCTTCCGGTCAGATATTGCCCGGTCAGGGAATCGGGAGCGGAAAGGATATCCTGCAGGGTGCCCTGGGCCACCACCTGCCCGCCGTGCCGCCCGGCCCGGGGGCCTATGTCAATAATGTAATCGGCGCTTCTTATAGTCTCTTCATCGTGCTCTACCACGATGACCGTGTTGCCCAGGTCGCGCAAGCGCTTCAAGGTATTGAGCAGGCGGCTGTTGTCCCGGGGATGCAGGCCGATGCTCGGTTCATCCAGGACATAAAGAACCCCCACCAGGCTGGAGCCAACCTGGGTGGCCAGCCGGATGCGCTGCGCTTCACCGCCCGAGAGGCTGCCCGCCGAGCGGCTCAGGGTAAGATAACTTAAGCCCACATCCATAAGGAAGGTAAGCCTCTCTTTAATCTCCTTGATAACCTGACGGCCTATGTAGGCCTCTCGCTCGTTTAGCTGCAAATGGTTGAAAAACTTCAGCGTGTCGCCCACCGACAGAGAAGTGACTTCTTCAATGGAGCGGCCGTCAATCAAGACCCACAATACCTCTTCCCGCAAACGCTTGCCCCGGCAGGCCGGACACAGGGTGGACGTCATATATTTTTCGAGTTCCTCCCGGGCATACTCGGATTTGGTTTCATGGTGGCGCCGTTTGAGATTGTTTATCACCCCTTCATAGCTGCTGCGAAAGGTATTCTGCTCTCCGTAGGAGTTTACATAGGTGATGGCTATTCGCTCATCGCCATTGCCGTAGAGGATGGCGTTGATCTGTTTGAGGCTCAGCTCCTTTAAAGGCCGGTCCAGGGGTATCTTATTCTTTTCGCACATCCCGGCCATGATCTGATTGTAGTAGGTGTTGAGGTTGTTGGCCCAGGGTATAATCGCCCCTTCCTCCAGGCTCTTTTCCATATCCAGAACCAGGGCCGGGTCAATCTCGCGCTTTTCGCCCAGGCCCTCACAGGTCGGGCAGGCTCCAAAGGGATTGTTAAAAGAAAACATGCGCGGGCTGAGCTCCGGCAGGCTGAAGCCGCAGACCGGGCAGGCGAAGTCGCGGCTGTAGACCTGCTCCTTTTCGCCGTCTCCGGTCAGCTCTATGATATGCACTACTCCCTCGCTCAATTCAAAAGCCAGTTCCAGTGAATCGGCCAGGCGGCTCCTGATTTCATCCTTGATCACCAGGCGGTCGACCACGGCAAAAATATCATGTTTTTTATTTTTAACCAGCTCGATCTCTTCATCGGAGGTGTATTCGTAACCATCGACGATGACCCTGGTAAAGCCGTCCCGGAACAAATTGCTCAATATTTTGCGGTGCTCGCCTTTTTGCCCGCGCACCACCGGGGCCAGAATCTTGATTCGGGTCCCCCCGGGCAGGGCCAGGAGGATGTCCACGATCTGATCGATAGTCTGCCTCTGAATGGGTCCGTGCCCCCGGGGGCAGTGGGGCTGGCCCACCCGGGCGAAGAGCAGCCTCAGATAGTCATATATCTCGGTCACCGTACCGACTGTGGAGCGCGGGTTATTGGAGGTCGCCTTTTGATCGATGGATATGGAGGGCGACAGTCCTTCTATGTAATCGACGTCCGGTTTGTCCATCTGGCCCAGAAACTGCCGGGCGTAGGTGGATAAAGACTCCACATAGCGCCTCTGCCCCTCGCTGTAAATGGTGTCAAAAGCCAGGCTGGACTTGCCCGAACCGGAAACACCGGTAAAGGCCACCAGTTGATCCCGGGGGATTTTGACGTCGATGTTTTTCAGGTTGTGCTCCCGGGCTCCTTTAACAAAAATATAGTCTTGCATCCCGTTTCTCTCCTGTTGCGTCTTAAATGAGTTAGGGGACGGTTCTTCAACTCATTGCTCTGTTATCTTCGTCCCTTGCGGGTTTTGGGCTTGCTTTTTTTCTCCTGGACCAGTTCGCGAATGGTGTCGCGGAGCTGCGCGGCTCTTTCAAATTCCAGGTTGTCGGCCGCTTTGCGCATCTCGGTTTCCATCTCCACGATCAAGCGCCGTTTTTCTTCCGGGGGCAGTTTGTAAAACAGGTTGGTTTCATAGTGCCCGGGCTCTTCCGCAATGGTGGCTTCGATCGCGTCATATACGGCTTTTTTAATGCTTTCCGGGGTTATCCCGTGCAGCTGGTTGTACTCCACCTGCTTGAAGCGCCGCCGTTCGGTTTCGTCAATCGCCCCCTTCATGGAAGGGGTTATCTTATCGGCGTACATGATGACCCGGCCTTCGGCATTGCGGGCCGCCCGGCCAATCGTCTGAATAAGGGAACGCTCGGAGCGCAGAAAACCCTCTTTATCCGCGTCTAAAACCGCCACCAGGGCCACTTCGGGCAGATCCAGGCCCTCCCGCAGCAGGTTTATGCCGATCAGGACGTCAAATTCCCCGGTGCGCAGGGAGCGCAGGATCTGCATGCGCTCCAGGGCCTCAATATCCGAATGCATATAACGGACCCTGATGCCGGCCTGGTCAAAGTACTCGCACAGGTCCTCGGCCATCCGCTTGGTGAGGGTGGTTACCAGAACCCGGAAGCCCTTCCCTACCGTCTGCCGGATTTCGTCCATCAGATCATCGATCTGGTTGAGGGTAGGCCTGACGATCAAGTCCGGGTCAACCAGTCCGGTGGGGCGGATAATCTGTTCGGCGACCAGGCTGCTGCGCGATATTTCATACTCTCCGGGGGTGGCGCTTACATAGACCAGCTGTTTGATTTTGGCGTTAAACTCGTCAAATTTCAGAGGCCGGTTGTCTAGCGCGGAGGGCAGCCGGAACCCAAAATCGACCAGGGTCTGCTTGCGGGAACGATCGCCCTCAAACATACCCCGGACCTGGGGCAGCCCCATATGGGATTCATCCATGAACAGCAGCAGGTCGTCCGGAAAAAAGTCTATCAAGGTATAGGGAGGCTCCCCGGCCGACCGGCCGGTTATATAGCGGGAGTAGTTTTCGATCCCTTTGCAATAACCTATCTCCCTGATCATCTCCAGATCATACCGGGTGCGCTGCTCCAGACGCTGGGCCTCCAGCAGCTTGCCCTCGGCCCGGAACGTTTTCAGCTGTTCAGCCAGTTCAGACTCTATCAGGTCCACCGCTCCCAGCATGTTGTCCCGGGTGGTAACAAAGTGGGAAGCAGGGAAAATCATGACGTGCAAGCGACGGCCGAGAACCTCCCCGGTAAGGGGATTGAACTCCACCAGCCGTTCGATTTCATCACCGAAGAATTCTATGCGCACCGCGTTTTCACCGCTGGAGGAGGGGAACACCTCTACAACATCCCCCCGCACCCGGAAGGTTCCGCGGTAAAAGGAATACTCATTGCGCTCATACTGGATCTCGACCAGGCGGCGCAGCAGGTCGTCGCGGCCCAGTTGGGTCCCGGGGCGCAGGGACACGGCCATCTTGTAATAGTCATCCGGTGCGCCCAGCCCGTAAATGCAGGAGACGCTGGCTATGACGATCACGTCCCGGCGCTCTAATACCGCGGCGGTGGCCGAGTGGCGGAGCTTGTCTATCTCGTCATTGATCGAGGAATCCTTTTCAATATAGGTGTCGGACTGCGGTACATAGGCCTCCGGCTGGTAGTAATCATAGTAGCTTATAAAATACTCCACCGCGTTGTTGGGAAAGAACTGCTTAAACTCATTGTATAACTGGCCGGCCAGGGTTTTGTTAGGGGCCATCACCAGAACCGGCCGCTGCAATTCCTGAATAATCCGGGCCATGGTGAAAGTCTTTCCCGAGCCGGTAACTCCCAGCAGGGTCTGTTCCCGGTAGCCCTTCTTCAGCCCGGATGCCAGTTCCGCGATCGCCTGGGGTTGATCGCCGGTGGGTGCATATTCGGAATGTAATTCAAAGCTGCCCATTGCCAGAACTCCTGTTCTATTTTTCCAGGTAATTTACTATATCCCTAAAATAAAAAAAATGCAAGGCCTTTCCTCATCGCTGTGCTAGTACTTGATGTCATCCGCGAGTTTTGCATGCGCCCCGCACTCTTTTTATTATACTTTAATACGGTTCGATTTCCCGCTCCAACTTTTCCCTTTGCCGCCCCAAGCGAACCGGGTCGTCTCCATCTAACTGCAGACGGTTGATCTCGCGCAGAGCCCGGTTGACCTGGTCCAGATCAACCTGAACCTGGAGCAGGAGGGTGTCCAGCCGGCGCTGGAGATTATCGTCCTCCTGTTCCGGCCCGGC
>Ga0232083_100273_pt1 | contig 14728 bp, 12 predicted proteins | sample SJ1SFenscriptome_3_FD_186093 | JGI IMG/M metagenome (GOLD analysis project Ga0232083, IMG submission 186093) | Metatranscriptome of enriched culture of PCE-dechlorinating microbial communities from Ithaca, New York, USA - SJ1.SFe4 (Metagenome... ...
CGTGAAGTATATGGTCTAGACAAATTGCTTAGCGAGTAAAAAAGTTATCAAATGCGGTTCCCAGTTCCGGACAGGCGGTTTCCAAATATCCGGAACTGCGGCTTCGCCGCATCAGAATATGCAGAGGTGATTGGGATGTCGATTACAAATGCGGAAAATATTCTTAAGGTATTATCTGCCTATAATCCATGGTGGCGGACTGGAGTATTGCCAAAGGAGTTCAGCCGTACCTACAGGCGTTTTGCCTATCATGAAGCATTGCGGCATCTTGATCACGAGACAATACGCCGCAGTGTAATATTAACAGGCACCAGGCGCGTGGGAAAGACGACTATTCAATATCAAATAATCCAATCGCTGCTTACACGAGGGATAGATCCCAAACGCATTATCTTTGTTTCGTTGGATCATCCTCTGCTAAAAATGTGTAAATTAAATGAGATATTGGATTGCTACCGTGAGAATATCTATGGAGACAATGATGTCTACTACTTTTTTGATGAAGTGCAGTACGCCACCGATTGGGATCAATGGATAAAGATCTTATATGATACCCAGCCTCTTTCTAAAGTGGTTGCTACTGGTTCGGCGAGCCCCGTTTTAATTAAGAAGGCCAGTGAAAGTGGGGCTGGACGTTGGGTGATACTTCAGGTGCCTACCCTCTCGTTTTACGAGTATTGTGAATTGTTAGAAATACCGGAGCGTCCACAGCTATCGGCTGAGATACGGCCGACAGCACTTGTGAGGCTTGATCGGCGCGAGTGGAATTATTTATTCTCCAAGCTATCCGGCCTGCAAAAGCATTTTAACAGGTATTTGCAGGTGGGGGGCTTCCCGGAATTGGCCTTATCCAAAGATGATTATTTAGCGCAGCGGATAATGAGGGAAGATGTTGTAGATAAGGTGCTGAAGCGGGATATTCCGTCTCTTTATAGCGTTAGAAATGTAAATGAGCTGGAGAAGATTTTTCTTTATTTGTGCTACTATTCATCGAATATCATATCGGTTGATGCGATTGCCAAGGAGCTCGTCAATGTCAGCCGGGCTACAGTAGAGGGATATATTCAATATATGGAAAGCGCCAATCTTATCTATCGCAGCTACCCGGTTGATTTAGGTGGAAAAAAGATTTTAAAAGCGCGTGCCAAAATATATATAGCTGATGCAGCCATACGAAATGCGGTGCTGATGCAGGAGGATATTTTCACTAATCCCGATGAAATGGGCATCATGGCTGAGACTGCTGTTTATAAGCATGTTGCGGCATTTTATTATCAAAATACAACCAGTGTTGGTTACTATCGCGGAGGGAAGGGCGACAAGGAAATCGATATCGTGGTTGATTTTCCTAAAGGCCGAATCCTTATCGAAGTTAAATATCGAAAAAACGCAGCCATCGGGCCTAAGGATGCCATTTACCAGCACACAGATGAAGCGGCTTCGTCAATCGTGGTCACTAAAAAGGAAGATGATTATGGCCTTCAAGAGTCAGCAGGGAAAAAGAAGATTCTACGAATTCCCGCTTTTGCGTTTCTGTATCTGCTGGGGAACGCTGAAAAATATGGATACAAGGGCGATAAGTTTTCCTAAGAAGCAGAATAGCATTCTTATGTATAACGATTAATAGGCCTAATTTGGCCTATTTTTTCGTGACTATTGTCAACCTGAAGCCACAAAATTTTGGTACTCTTTCGAATGGCTATTTCAGGACCTGACTAAGAACTTGGTACCCTCTTGGTGTATAAATTTACCAGGCGAGTTAGTAGTATGGGTAAGGAAGAAAAGAGAAGATCAAAAGTAAGCGCCTAATAAAAAGGTGCCTATACAAAAACAGCCTGGCCGGTAATAATAAACCTGTCAGGCTGAGGGATCAGTCATTTCCGCATTCTTGTCGAACTCGTTCGGACCAGGGCATCATGTCCTCCATTTCTTCCGGATAGATTCGGTAGTTCGCATCCGGCATATACAAGAATAGATAATTTAAATAAGCAGATATGTTTAAATTATTGGCTCTGGCCGTCTCGATAATACTGTAAACAGTGGCGCTGGCTTCAGCTCCTTTCGGGGTGTCGCTGAACAACCAGTTTTTTCTGCCGACAACAAAAGGCCTGATGCTGTTCTCTGCAATATTATTGGAAAGAGAGCACCTTCCGTCAAGAAGATAGTTCTCCAGGTAGGGTTTTTGGTTAAGGGCATAAGCCACCGCTTTGCCCAAACGGGATCCCTTTAAAGGAGTCAGGGTATCAAGCCAACTCCAAAAGGCCTCCAAGACCGGTTTTTCCAGCCTGAGGCGTTCGGCCTTTCTTTTGTCAGGAGAAAGGTCGGTTAAAGTTTTCTCTATTTCAAATAGCCTATTGCAATAATCCCTTCCGATCTCTGCTGCAATTGTCGGGGGATCCTTGGATTTCTTATCAGGGATGGCTTCCACAAAATATCTCCTGACGTGTGCCCAGCAGCCGCATCGAATAACATTTTCGACTTTTCCATATCCTGAATATCCATCTGTATGAAGATATCCCTTAAACTCTTTAAGATAATCAGCAGCGTTTTGCCCGGCCCGGGAAGGTTGGTAATCATAAAGGATAATGGGCGACTTCCCATCCATACCGGAACGATACAGCCACATGTAGGACTTGCTCTCGGGAGATTTCCCCTTTTCTTTTAACACCTGAACCGTTGTTTCATCACAGTGGATGATGTCTCGATTGAGCAGTGCCTTCTTCAGAATATCAGCTACCGGAGCCAGCCAATCCTGTGAGCAGCGGATGATCCAGTTGGCCATGGTGGCACGGCTTAAAGCCAGCCCCAACTGCTCCCATTCCTTTTCCTGCCGGTACAGCGGCAGGCCATTCACGTACTTCTGATACATGACATGGGCCACCGTGGTCGGCGAGGCCAGGGAATGGTTCATAACGGAGGTAGGAGTCAGAGCCTTTACGATATTCGGCGTGCCTTCTTTCTTGCACTTGGGGCATCCGTAAGCAAGCCTTACATAGCGTACCGTCTTAATCTGCGCAGGTATATATTCCAGTTCTTCTCGTACGGTTTCCTTTCCAACTAGAACCATCTCGGTCCTGCAGCACTCACAAATGCGGTCTGCTTCATGAACATCACATATGACGTCCCTAACCGGAAGGTCTTTTAGGATTTCTTCCCGCTTGGTTTTGGGATTCCTTTTGCGATAAGCACCATCGATCTTTTCTACGGGTTCCGGGGCATCGGACAATGCCTCCAATTCAGCCTCATTAAAAAGGTTGGGCTGGGTATCGGTTTCTCTTTTGGGCGTCTTTTCACTGGATCTGCCGAAATTCTGCTTACGCAGAAGGAGCACCATCTCCGTCAGGTTGTTCACCTGTTTTTCAAGGCTTTTTATGGTGTTTTCAAGCTGGGCTATGTAGGCATCCTTACTGTCCATTGAGTCGGATTTACTCCCGTCAGTTGATGCTTTAATTATACCGTTTTGAGCGGGAAAAATCAGCGTAAAAGCAGTAATATAGGTACTTTCGCACATTTCTTCATCAACAGATCTCACCTGGTTGGGCATCGCGGATCGCTTTCGGTTGATCGATCGCAAGACCTTCCATCAGCCACCTGAATTCCTGGCTTGAAAGCCGCCTGGCCTGCTCTGGGGTTCGGGGCCATTTGAAACTGCCACTCTCCAGACGCTTATACAAAAGAACGAATCCGTCTCCTTCCCAGAACAGAGCCTTTAGCCGGTCACGTTTCTTCCCGCAGAACAAAAACAGGCTGAGAGCGAACGGATCCATGCCGAAGTTTAATTTGATCATGGCGGCAAGGCCATCGATAGATTTACGCATGTCGGTATATCCACATACGACATAGAAAGCTTCGGCTCTTGCTATATCGCCTAGCATATGCTTTTCAAGGCACAAAGAACATCCTCAATAGTTGCCCGGGATGCTCCCTCATGTATGTCGATCGAAACCGATGGCAGGTGTATGGTGATGGCTGCTGTATTACTTGCCCTGCTTGGCTGGTATGCCACAGGCACAATTGACGGCTCGTTATTGCAAGGCCTATTCTTACCGGACTCCAAAGCCAGGATGCGGATTCTGCGTAGCCAATAATAGTAGGTTTTGATATTTATATCATTCTTAGCGCACCAGGCCACAACAGTCATATTACTTGCCTGACAAGTCTCTATGATTTTGGTCCATTGCTGCAGCCGAAACTCGGTTTTGGCTTCAGTGACTTGGTCCACCTGGGATACCTCCTACTAGGCTTCTTAGACTTTTTAGATAGAGTCGAAAAAGTCCAAAAAGTCTAAAGACTTATTAGGTTGGATTATCCCAGATTTACACTTAGAGCGTAAGGCACCTTTTTATTGAGCGTTTAGTGTGTCCTGAAATTGATGGACGCCGGAAGGAGGAATGAAATAGTCCAAAAATATGCTCTATGAAAGATGGAAGCAGACCTTCCGTGGACGGCAATCAGGTGCAGTCCACAAACCACCACAGGGTGCTGCGGAAAAAAGCCGTGGTACTGAGCGCTGTTGGAAAAGGCTGCAAAAGCAGTCAGGTGAGTTCTGCGGAGCTGAACGCAAGTGAACCATTGACGAAGCATCGAGACAATCAAATGCAGTCAAAAGCCGGAAATTAAGCGGTCCGGTGATGAGTCGGACGGTTACCTGAATACTGGTCCGATGGCTGCCGGTGTAGAGATGGCAGGAACGCAGAACAGGCTTTCATAGGGAACAGGAGAATGCTGGACCGGAATGCAAAGCGAAAGCCACAAGCTATAGAATGTGAGGGTGAAAGTAGCAATGTCCGACCAGCTGCGGAGACGCTCGTAGTAGCGAAGAAGCTGCTGTAATGGTGGTGGAGCGAAGGGGCGCCCCTATCAGAACATTTACTCAAGACAACCAAAAGGGAGGATTTTGATGTAAATGGGAAAGTCGTTTGCAATTACACAAGCAGAAGTGCTGGCGGCCTACAAACGTGTAAAAACGAATCGAGGGGCCGGTGGCGTTGATGGTGTTGACTTAGAGAAATTTGAGGAAAGACGAGATGACAATCTATATAAACTCTGGAACCGCATGGCCTCTGGAAGCTATGTACCAAAACCAGTCAGGGGAGTGGAAATTCCCAAGAAGAATGGCAAAAAGAGGTTACTCGGCATCCCGACAATAGAGGACAGAGTGGCGCAAATGGTGGTTAGGCAGCGGCTGGAACCGTTGCTGGAATCGATCTTTCTTCCGGACTCCTATGGATACAGGCCAAGCAAATCGGCCATTGATGCAGTAGGAAAAGTACGAGAAAGATGTTGGCAATATCCATGGGTCATCGAGTTTGACATTAAGGGACTGTTCGACAACATCAACCATGAAAAGCTGATGAAAGCAGTTCGAAAGCACACGAACGAAAAATGGGTATTGATGTACACGGAACGATTTCTAAAAGCGCCGGTTATTATGCCGGATAGCTCTATACAGGAAAGGACATCAGGCACACCGCAAGGTGGAGTCATCAGTCCGGTACTTGCAAATTTGTTCATGCATTATGCGTTCGACGTGTGGATGGTAAAACATATGCCGAGATGTCCATGGGAGCGGTATGCCGACGATGGCATCATACATTGCATGAGTTATGAGGAAGCGGAAAGAGTATTGAAATCGGTAGAAGACCGTATGCGGCAATGCGAGCTGGAACTTCATCCTGATAAGACGAGGATCGTTTACTGTCATAGTAGAAAATTCAGGGAACATCATAAAACAGAGAGCTTTGACTTCCTTGGGTATACCTTTATGACGCGCTATACGAGACGGCACGGTGGGGACAATTTCAAGGTCTTCACGCCAGCGGTAAGTAAAGATGCCGCAAAGCGCTTCCGAGCTAAAATCAAGGAAGCAATTAGAAATACGCTGTCTTGGGATATTGAAGTAGTTGCAGCAAGGCTTAATCCTATTATTCGTGGATGGACAGGATATTTCGGATGCTACAGAAAAAGTGAACTAAGCCAGAGTCTGTGTTATGTGAATGCGACGTTAGTCAGATGGTGCCGGCGTAAATACAAAAGCGTGCACCGCAGTATGAGTCAGGCTTGGGTATTGCTGCAGAGAATCGCATTGCGTACCCCAGACCTTTTTCATCACTGGACTATGCGTGGTTACAGACCAACGATGAAGATAGGAAGAGCCGTATGAAGCGAGAGTTTCACGTACGGTTCCGTGAGAGCCTGAGGGTGAAATCCCCTCGGGCTACTCGACCCTATCTTCCTTTTACAAACAAAGGGCCAGCTATTTAAAGCCGGCCCTGATGTGCTTTTAGACAAAATACTATTGTTTTATTAAGGCAAAGTGACCCCGGGAGTGCGTATGACAATATCTTTGTTAAAGCTCAAAGACGGCGTAGTCACAGTTACTTCATTGGAAGGATTTGAGGGCTTGGCGCCTTTCCAGGTGCGAATGCGGTATGTATAGGTCGTATTAGCAGCAACTGACGTATCTGCATAGCTCGTCTTGTCTTTTCCAAGAGTTATTATAATCCCATATACTCCATTGCCGGTTTTTCGCTCTACGGAAAAACCCGTTTCATCAGTAGCATTATCCTTCCAGGTCAAGTCTATTTCATTGGCGCCTTTAACTGTCGCCATTAGGTTGGAAGCTGGGTTTGAAGCGGGAGAAGACGGACTGGTAATGAAAAACTCATCCGTAGTGTCAGTAGCCCAGACTGTATAAGGGTAAAGGGGACTACTTACCCATTCGGCTTTGATGCGGGCGTGGTTGGTATAGGTCGTCGGTACGGTCCAGGTCAGGCTGCCTTTGTTCTCAACCGGCACGGAGGTGATATTTTTCCAGGTTAGACCGGAATCGCTTGATAAATAAAGTGAAATATTCCCACCGGTTATATTCGTAGTCCATTTTATCTCCTGGTTTGAACCTGCGATTACGCCGTCATTACCTGCAGGTTGGGTAATATTTATGTCGGCCAGGGTAGCGGCAGAGCTCCAAATCCGGCAAATATAAAACTGATATTTATAATTGGGATCGTCCTCAGGAGTTGTGGCATAATAATGAATGTGCTGATAATGATCATATTTTTGATAAAGTGGAAGGGTCCCGGATGGTTCGGGAATGGTGGGCAAAACATAACCAATGATGCCTTCATAGGTCCATCCCAGGTTTGCCGCTGAATCTTTGGCATAGTGATCAGCAGTATAAAAATGATCATGGTCCGGCCCGTAGTAAAGTCTATACAATGGAATAGTTCCGGGCAACTGTATGGGAGATACATAGCCGACAACATTCCATTTGCCCCACCCATCGGATACAGCATCCTGTTTTTCTTGCTCGTCGCTTGTATAAAAATGAGCCAGGCCATTCGGCACCCACTTGGTTAGATGATAAAGCGGCACAGCCTTTATCGTATCAGCCCTGGCTGCAGGAGGCGCAGCAAAGACCAACAGAGCCAAAACAAGAGCAAACACGATCGGAAACCTTTTCATAGAAATACCCCCACTTTAACATATTGTTGACTTATATATTTCGATCTTACAGTATTTTCCCTCTAAATGATAGAAGGAAGCATGCTATGCCAAGGACAGCCCTTTTTTTGATTTCGGGAACGATTTGTGACAATCTTGAAGAAAAACAAGTCTATCTTAATAAAGGTTAACATAGGCACGACCGTGAAGATGCCGCTCTGCAGTCGATTAAACAGCCGGCTCTGAGGAGTGGACTAACAGGCCAAAACTTTCGATAATTAATAATACCATCACTCAATAGATTATGGTGTGCCAAGTTGTCTGAATGGAGGACTTGATTTGTCCGACTCTGTGTCAGTGGTTATACCTTTATATAACAAAGCTGAATATGTGGAAAGAGCGCTCCAATCTGTTTTCCATCAAACCGTACCGCCGCTGGAGTTGTTAGTAGTCGATGACGGTTCGTCCGATGGAGGGGCTGAATTAGTCGAGAGGATGGATGATGCCCGAATCCGCCTTATAAGGCAAGCTAACGCCGGTGTTTCAGCCGCTCGTAACCGCGGGATCGAAGCGGCCCGGGGAGCCCTGGTCGCCTTTCTGGACGCCGATGACGAATGGATGCCCGAATTTTTGGAGACGGTAATACGCCTTTATGCAAATTATCCAGCGTGTGGAGCCTATGCCGCGGCATATACCATCATTCAGGGCGACGGTTCAACGGTTGTACCGTCATTGGTCAATATACCGCCGGCGCCCTGGGAGGGCTTGCTCGACAACTATTTTCGCTCCTCATTGCCCATGGATAGAAGACTCGTTTCCAAAATAAAAAGCTGTATGCGGTTCAGTTTCGGCGAACCGGTTTGGTCCTCAGCAGTTGCGGTAAAGAAGAGCGTCTTCGAGGAAATAGGCGGGTTTGCGCTCGGGGAGCCTCAAGGGGAAGATCTGGACATGTGGGGGAGGATAGCTATAAAATATCCGATTGCCTACAGCAGCAAACCCTGCTCAGTATATCACAACGAAGTATCCCCCTATAGAAAAATAGTCAAAGAATTACCTTTTGTAAAATCTTTCCGCGAGGCGGAAGCAAAGGGAATCATCGATGAAGCAATCCTTCAGGACGTAAGGGATTACGTAAATATGATGCAGATCAACTGTGCGATGCAATGCATTGCCGGCTTTCAAGAAACCAGGATGGGGAGAAGCTTGCTGAAAAACTGTCCTCCCAGCAGCTTGTACAAGCTGCCGTGGCTGTGGTGGTATTTATGGTCGCTTATGCCGGCCTGGCTTATCAAAGGGACTCAAGCAACCAAGCAAGCGATTTCTCGATGATCGGTTTCAGGCAAGGAAGAGGGTATTTATATTGAAAAAATATTTGATGTATATGCATTCCGGCAGCTTTAACCACGGCTGTGAGGCGATAGTAAGGGCGAGCTGCAAAATCCTGCAGAGGGATATAGATGATATGATCCTGTTTTCCGATGCGGTTGATGAAGATTTACAAAACGGGCTGGAATCATTTTGCCGCATAAAAGGCCACCGTGCCAATGAAATAAAACCCCTGTCCGCTGTTCGAATGGCGTCCTCATTGGCAACCCGCCTGTTTGGAAGCTACTATTTTCAGTACCAGGATTTGATTAAAAGCAGCGGACCCGAAAGCATTGCTTTTTCCATTGGCGGAGACAACTATTGCTATGCCGGGTATCCGACGGTGCTCGCGTCAGTAAATAAAATGCTGAAGAATCGCGGAGCCAAAACCGTGCTTTGGGGCTGTTCTATAGAACCAGAGGTCATCGCGCAGGATGTGACAGATGATCTAAACCGTTATGATCTCATAACCCCCCGGGAGTCTATAACCTATAATGCCCTGCTGGAAAAAGGGGTTCATAAAAACACGGTTCTGATACCTGATCCGGCCTTTGTCCTGGATACCGTTGAACGACCTCTGCCGAAGGGTTTTATTCCCTATAATACGGTAGGGATCAATATCAGCCCGCTCATCATGAAGCTGGAGCAGAATAATCATATCACGTATCAAAACTATGCCAATTTGATGAAGTATATTATAGACCAGTCCGATATGCAAATCGCCTTGATACCGCATGTAACCTGGGAGGATAATGACGATCTGATCCCTTTACGCGCTCTGTACGAGCAATTTAAGGAAACCGGGCGGGTGCTTATTATCTCCGGGAAATACAATTGTTCGGAATTAAAAGGCTTTATCAGCCGCTGTCGCATTTTTGTAGGGGCCCGAACCCATGCCACTATAGCGGCTTATTCTACCGGCGTTCCTACCCTGGTGGTGGGGTATTCGGTAAAGGCCCGGGGCATAGCCCGGGATATTTTTGGCACTGATGAAGATATGGTTATTCCGGTGCAATCATTGACCGGCGAGCAGGATTTAGTCAACGCCTTCAAAACTATCAGAGAAAACGAAGCTTGGATAAAAAACTATCTTAACAGTTTCATGCCCGCCTATGTCGATAGGGTTATGTCAGCTGGTGAAGAGGTAAGGAAACTTTCTGAAAAGTAGGTAAGCCCGGGTGAGGATAAGAAACTCGATATACAACATAATTGCCGGTATAGGCGGATCTGTGGCGACAAGCCTGTTGAGCTTCGTGTCACGGACCGTATTTATTTATACGATCGGCGTAACTTATTTGGGGTTAAACGGCTTGATTCTAAATGTTTTGGCCATGTTAAACCTGACCGAATTGGGCATTGGAGCAGCCATAAATTACAGCCTTTACAAGCCGCTGCTGGAAAAGGATACCGTAAAAATAAAGGCGATAATGAAGTTTTATCAAAAGGCCTATATCATCATCGGACTGGTCGTATTCGGGCTGGGTCTGGTACTGATGCTCTTCCTCAAATACATTATCAAAGACCCTCAGGGTATTGAGAACCTCAACTTGATCTATCTGATATTTTTGTTTAACACCGCCTACACCTATTTCTTTACTTACAAGCGCACCTTGATCAGCGCCGATCAAAAGGCTTATTTGCTGGTTCCTTTTACAACCGGATTTCAAATCTTGATGGTTGTCTTCCAGATTATTGTCCTTGTCCTATTCAAAAATTTCATCCTCTTTTTATTGACCCAGACCCTTTTTAATGTCGTACAAAATATCGTCATCAACAAGTATATAGACAGCAAGTACCCTTACCTGCGGGATAAGGAAGTACTACCTGTGCCCCGGGAGGAATTGAATACCATCAAGAAGAATATAAAGGCGACCTTCCTCCACAACATTGGCGATTACGCGATCAACAGCACTGACAACATCATCATTTCCGCTTTTATCAGTATTGTCGTGGTCGGGGTCTATTCCAATTATTTGCTTATCATTACCACCGTAAATACCTTTATAATGATCATTTTCAATAGTACGGCGGCCAGTTTCGGAAATCTCATAGCGGAAGATAACAGAGAAAAAAAGCCGCAGATGTCCCGAATTTTTGATTTTATTGGCTTCTGGATTTTTGGCTGGGCCACGGTTTGTTTCTACAATTTATTAAATCCCTTTATAGCGGTCTGGTTGGGACCGGACTTCCTGATTGGTCAGGTCATTATAACCGTGGTCCTCGCCAATTACTATCTTACTGGGATGCGTGCGCCGATAAGCATCGTCAAGGTATCGGCCGGAGTCTACACCCAGGATCAATTCGTGCCCCTCATTCAGGCGGTCGTTAATCTGGTACTATCCGTCATTCTGGTTCAGAAGTGGGGTCTGGTGGGCGTGTTTGCCGGCACCTTAATCAGCAGCGTGGTACTGCCCTGCTGGTACCGGCCAATCGTAGTATACACCAATGTTTTTCAGACTTCCGCCCGACGGTATTTTATCAAGTACCTGATTTATGGGCTTTTTGTCCTTTTCAGTGTTATTTTAACCAAATACTTGTGCGGACTTTTTTTCCCCAGCTATACGATAGGCGGACTTTTAGGCAGATTTATCCTGTGTCTGCTGGTGCCCAACCTTTTATTGGTGCTGGCCTTTTATCGAACTGATGAATTTCAACAGTTGGCGGTTATTTTAAAAAGAATACTGGGGGGAATCAAATGGAAAAAAAGGTTAGCATAATCACTCCTTGCTATAATGGTGAGTTATATCTCGGCAGGTTGTTGGAATCGGTGCTGAATCAAAGTTATCCTATCATTGAAATGATCCTGGTAAATGACGGATCGGAAGACAGTACGGAACTGGTAGCCCTTTCCCATAAAGAAAAATTTGAACAGCGGGGATATCGTTTCCTTTATCTTTATCAAGCCAATGCCGGGCCGGCGGCGGCTATAAATGCCGGCTTGGCAGTATTCACCGGAGATTATCTGACCTGGGCGGACAGCGATGATTTTTATGACAGTCAATCTATAGCCAAACAGGTGGCCTTCCTCGAGGGGCATGATGAATACGGATGGGTAAGGACGGATGCCCTGGTATATGATGAAAAGGATCTCCTCCATCCGGTAGAATTTATTTCGCAGAAAAGCCCCTTCAGGTTTAGAGAGGAGCTTTTCGATGCCCTGGTGAGGGAAGATCATGTTTATTTCGCTCCCGGCTGCAATATGGTCAGAACCAGCGCCTTTTTGGATGTGATACCGTCCAGACATATATATGCCCCGCGGGCCGGCCAGAATTATCAGCTTATGCTGCCGGTGGCCTTGAAATACAAGTGCGGATACATCGACGAGCCGCTATACAACATCGTGATCAGGCCGAATAGCCATTCCCACAGCCTGGTAAGCAAAGAGGACCTCCTGGACGCCTGCGACCTGCACGAGAATGTGCTGAGAACGGTTGTTTCGAGCTTAGATGTGGATCAAGCGCATTACGACCGAGTTATCAGGGACAAATATATCCGCCGCAAGCTGACCTATGCCGGGATTTACCGGGACAATGAGCTGGGATTCCGCTTGTATGAGAAATTATCGAGCAGCGGGAGTCAAAGTTTACAGGACCGGCTTTACTACGGTATGAGCCAGAGTAGATATATCAATTATTTGGGCAGGGGAGTACTGAAGATCAAATATATGCTGGAAGCTCGTGCAGCCAGGCAAAGCGTACAAGAATTGAAGGGGACGGGTGTCTGATATGTGGGCCAAGATTACTGATTTTTTAGTTTTACTGCTTACCGAGGTGGCAAAGTTGAGCTTCGTCAAAATGAACCTGCGCCAAAACACTTGCCGAAAGGGGAAGGGCTTGTTTATTCCCTATCGAGCTTCGCGGTTTAATATTCATAAAACGGCCGTCATCGAACTGCATGCTCTGTTTCACTTTAATATGAAGGAAACCCGCCGTTCAAGAACCGAGGCGCATTTTGTCATGGAGCCCAACGCCAAAATGCTTATATACGGAACATCTATGATACACCATGGCAGCGAGATCAGCGTATTTGAAGGGGCTTCCCTATCCATTGGAAGTATATGGGCTAATGCCAGACTACAAATCAGGTGTAGAAAGGAAATCAGCATTGGCGATGGCGTAGTTTTTGCGCGCGACGTATTGATTATGGACTCTGATGCCCATCAAATTTTGGATAAAGACATGGATGGGCCGGTAAAAATAGGCGACCATGTCTGGATAGGCAGCCGGGCTACTATTCTAAAAGGGGTTCATATAGGAGACGGTGCCATAGTGGCGGCCGGGTCCTTGGTAACCAAAGACGTTCCTCCTAAAAGCATGGTAGCGGGGGTGCCGGCCAGAGTGATTAGGTACGATGTGGAATGGGCCTGAGTTGGGAGAAGAGGCGACAGGATGATCGACGATCTGGAAAAAGACAAGTGCACGGGATGCTCGGCGTGTTATTGCGCGTGTCCCTCCGAAGCGATAGAGATGAAGGCGGATGAAGAGGGTTTTTGGCATCCTGAAATAGACCGGGAGATGTGCACCGACTGTGATATCTGTAGCGATGTCTGCCCGGTTATAAACAAGTTGCAGAGAAGCTCCAATTTTTCACCACCGCAGGTTTTCGCAGCCTGGAGTCTCGACGAGAATGTGAGGCTGACCAGTACATCCGGGGGATTTTTTACCGAGCTGGCTAAAGCAGTGATCGTACGTCAGGGATATGTAGTCGGTGCTAGATACAATGAGCGGCATCTGGTAGAACACTGTATCGTCAGTGATGTAGAGGGGCTATCGTACTTGAAACAGTCCAAATACATTCAGAGCGATATCGGTCGTTCCTATGAAAAGATTAAAGACTTGCTTGAGTCTGGCAATGATGTGTTGTTTTGCGGGACTCCCTGTCAGGCAGCCGGGCTGCATAGCTTTCTGGGCCGGGAATATGAAAAGCTGATCCTGTGCGACTTCATCTGCCGGGGGGTGAATTCACCCAAGGTTTATATGAAATACCTGGCTATGCTGCAAAACCGTTATAGATCGGCGGTAAAAAAAATAACCTTTAAATACAAGGGCTACGGGTGGAACCGGTTCAGCACCCTGGTTGAGTTTGAGGATGGCCGGCACTATATTAAAGACCGTTATCACGATCCCTATATGCTGGGCTATATAGAACATAACTATTATATGAGGCCTTCCTGCCATAATTGCCAATTCAAGCGGCTACCCCGGCTCTCGGATATCTCCATGGGCGACTTCTGGGGCATAGCCGAAACCCGCCCCCACCTTGACGCAGATAAGGGAACCTCTCTCATATTTATCAATTCAGAAAAGGGCAAGCGTTTTTTTGAACTGGTTAAACCGGCCCTCTTTTTTGAAGAATGTACATTTAACGAGGCTTCAAGCGGCAATGCCTGCATCTTTGAATCTCCTGCGGCCAATCCGCTCAGAGCCAGTTTTTTCAGGGATTTAAACAACATGCCCTTTGACCGGTTAATAAGGCTGTACTGTCGGGACAGCTATAGTAAAAAAAAGGGAGCTCCGTCTCTTTTCCCAGAACCTGAAACGGCGGTTGATCAAGGCGCTGAAGCGTTAGAATGATAAGCCATACCTCTTTTATTTTGGAGGAGATGGGCCTGAGGGCTTCGCTTAGATGGCTGTAAACAGGAATAGCTAGGTCTCTTTCGAAGCGCGTTTTAAAACGATAGTACAGTTGGGTGGCTTTATCCCGGTTACCCTGGGAGAACAGCAATTTGAACAGTTCCAGGCAGACAGCTTCGTTGTAGGGTTCAAAGGATAGTATCCTGTTTAATAACCTGGGCTCCCGAAAAAATATATCTAGGCAAAGATAAAATGGCGTAAAATCGGGGTAGAATTAAGAAAAAAAGTAGACATAGCATAGACCTAGATATAAGATATATCTAGGGGGTTGATTAATGTGCCTGAAG
>Ga0232083_100301_pt1 | contig 13748 bp, 15 predicted proteins | sample SJ1SFenscriptome_3_FD_186093 | JGI IMG/M metagenome (GOLD analysis project Ga0232083, IMG submission 186093) | Metatranscriptome of enriched culture of PCE-dechlorinating microbial communities from Ithaca, New York, USA - SJ1.SFe4 (Metagenome... ...
CAAAGACGGGCTTTTTTAGTACCTGAATTCAAAACGACATATTTCGTCATGCTGATGGGCTAAGGTGAACAGATGAACAGAGTAATTGTTGTAGATACCGAAACCACCGGGCTTTCGGTCAGAAACCAGGGACGGGTGATTGAGATCGGCGCGGTTGCCGTAGAAAACGGCCAGATCACGGCTGAACTGGCAACCCTGATCAACAGCGGCACCCCCATCAGTTACGGTGCTTATCGGGTACACGGCATCTCTGAACAGATGCTGGCAGGCAGGCCAACCCCGCAAGAGGTCTGGCCATGGTTTCTGGAATTTGCGGGTAACAGCCCGCTGGTGGCCCACAACGCCGCCTTTGACCGGGCCTTTATCAACCACGAACTGCACCTGCTGGGAATGTCATTAGCCAACCCCTGGCACTGCACCGTCCGTCTCTCACGCCGGAAACTACCCCGGCTGATGAATCACAAACTGGAAACGGTTTACAAACATCTGTTTGGTGAACTGCCGGAAGAGGTGCAGCGTCACCGAGCACTTGATGACGCCCGGATGGCAGCGCGGGTCTGGGTGGAGCTGTTAAAATAGCTTGCAGATCACCTGATATCCATGGCATGTCAAGGCATGGTTCTTTGTAATATGCTGAAATAATTGTAAAATAATTTTACGGCAGCACTGCTGTGTAAAGAAAATTTACAACTGGGCAGCCGGCCTGCAGGAGGTTTGCTATGGCTAACCCGTGGTGGATTCTGGGGGGATTATATGCGTGGGATCGCCTTAACCGGAATTCTCGCGAAGCACAGGAAAACGCCCGGAGGCTTGCGGAGCTTGAAAAGATCGTGTGTGGCGAACAACCGGCACCGCCGCCGCCGGTTATTGCAAACAACAACAATGATCCCGGTGGCTGCCTGGGATGTTCGATGTGTCTGGGGGCTCTTGGCGTCATGGCAGTGGTTGTGTTGGTTATAGGGTGGATGGTGTTTGGGTAGGAGGAATAGATGCAGCCGTATTTTCAATACTGGGGCAAAGCTGAAAAGGACGGTTTGAGGTATCACCTGCTGCCGTATCACTGTCTGGATGTGGCGGCGGTGGGCTGGTTGCTGTTTGATCCTGAAAAGCCACTTTGCAAGCGGCTTGCCAAACAATTGGAGATAGCACCAGCTCACTTGCAACGCTGGATTACCTTTTTTCTCTGCCTCCATGATATCGGTAAATTTGCGGTTGTATTTCAAGGGCAGGTAACTGGTTTATCCGACGACCTGGTCAAGCCTAATAGTCGGAAGAGGTATGAAGAACGCCATGATTCTCTTGGCTACTGCCTGTGGAGGGCAGAAGATGGTCTGCGAGATCGACTTGAGATGGAGGATAGTTGTTTTTTAAGTAGATCTAACTCCAGGCATTTAAAGTTGGCGCTTGATATATGGATGCAAATTGTAACAGGGCATCACGGAATACCGCCAAAAACAGATCTTCACCTAACCAATTATTTTGATTCGCAAGACAATGAGGCTGCCTGGCAGTACCTGCTGGAAATTTCTCGTATGTTTGTTGTTGATGAGATGGTTGCTGTTCTGTCTGATAAGACATTTTGCACACGTCTGAAAAGCTCGTCATGGATTCTGGCCGGTCTCGTGGTGCTGGCGGACTGGCTCGGCTCCAGTCGCCTGCCTGATTCGTTTTGTTATCAGGAAATATCGCTTGATGATTACTGGCAAAACAACGCCTTGGCATTTGCTGAAATGGCTGTTGAACAGGCGCAACTTATCCCTTCCCCCGTCGCTCCCTACCTGAATATACAAAATCTATTCAACTTCATAACAACACCGACACCGTTGCAGCAATGGGCTGAGAATGTCGAACTTGCCTCCGGCAATCAGCTATTCATTCTTGAAGACGTTACCGGCGCAGGTAAGACCGAGGCTGCACTGATTCTGGCGCATCGTCTGATGGCAAACGGCTTTGCCGATGGTCTGTATGTTGCGCTTCCAACCATGGCTACTTCCAATGCCATGTACGAGCGTCTGGGCAAGGTTTACCGGAGACTATATGAGGATGACCATGCGCCATCACTGGTGTTGGCGCATGGAGCCAGACATCTGTCCGAAGCGTTCAGAGAATCGCTTTCCATGCCAGAGGCTGGTGAATCAAGAAAATATGATCATGATGAAGAAACCATAGAGGCGGTTTGCAGTGCCTGGCTGGCAGATAGCCGTAAAAAGGCGCTCTTGGCTGAAGTTGGGGTTGGTACGCTTGACCAGGCGTTGTTGGCGGTTCTCCCTGCCCGGCATCAATCGTTGCGTTGTCTTGGGTTGGCAAGGAAGATCCTGATTATTGATGAAGTACATGCCTATGATCCCTATATGAACAAGTTGCTGCAATCATTGCTGGAATACCACGCTGCTCAAGGGGGTAGCGTCATCATGCTTTCTGCAACTTTGCCGTTTAGCATGCGGGTAGAGTATCTGTGCGCCTTCTGTAAGGGGGCTGGTACAGAAGTGTCGGTATTGAAAAAAACAGAGCAGTATCCGCTTGTTACTCACTTTTCCTCAATCAGTCATCTGGAAACGGGGCTGTCTACCCGGCAGGAGGTGGAGCGTACCGTTACCGTGGCGCTTCTTGATACTGTTGATAACGCTCTGGAACATATAAGGCAGGCGGTGGAGCAGGGACAGTGTGTTTGTTGGGTGCGCAACACGGTTGGCGATGCCATAAAAACTTATCGCCTGCTGGCGCGGCAGAAGTGGTTAGACAAGGAGCGCCTTTCACTTTTTCACAGTCGTTTTGCCATGATTGATCGGCAACGGATCGAGTTGGAAACTTTGAGTCTCTTTGGCAAGGAATCAACCGCTGAGATGCGGCGCGGTCGGGTGCTGATTGCAACCCAAGTGGTGGAGCAGTCGCTGGATTTGGACTTTGATATGATGATTTCTGACCTTGCTCCCATTGATCTGCTTATTCAGCGCGTTGGGCGTGAACACCGGCATATTCGTGATGCAGATGGAACCAGATTGGAGCACGAAGGTGCGGTTGATAAGCGTGAAACGCCGGTTTTTTACATCTTTGGGCCATCGGCAAGCGAGACTCCGGCGGAAAATTGGCTAAAGGCTGTGTTGCCGGGCACACAAAAGGTTTACCAGAATGTTGGGCAATTGTGGCTAACGCAAAAGCTGCTCGCTAAGGCAGGAAAATTGAGTATGCCGGGAGATGCAAGGAGCTTGATTGAGGGCGTTTACAGCGATGAAGCGCAAGCGACTATCCCTGATTCTCTTCAGACATTGAGTGATAAAGCTGAGGCAGAAGCCTACGCAAAGTTGGGCATTGCCCGTATGAACGCCTTGAAGCTTGCCAAAGGGTATTCGAGAGATAGCGCTGAGGATTCAGGTGGGTGGGAAGAGGAAACGAAAATTCCAACACGTCTTGGTGATGACACGGTGCGTGTGGCACTGGTGCTGCCGGATGGGGAAATGTGGCGACCATACGCAGATAGTAAAAATTTTGCTTGGGACATGAGTATGTTGAGTGTGCCTAAAAACAGCTGGCTCAGAGCTAAAGAGGTAATTCCGACGGATGTGCGGAGTTCGCTGGAGAAGTTCAAGGAAGAGGTTAAGGCGGTAAAATGGATCGAACTGTTTCCGCTCACAACGGAGCTTTCGAGCTGGTACGACAAACTGATGGGGTGGGGAATCCAGAAGGAGGAGAGTGCCGATGAATCTTATTAAAGATGCCTGGATACCGGTTATCCGGGCAAAAAGCGGCAGGGGGGTGATTGCCCCTTGGCAGATTGCGGAACTGGACGACCCGGTTATGGAGCTGGCCGCACCCAGACCGGATTTCCAGGGAGCTATGTATCAGTTGCTGATAGGGCTGCTGCAAACAGGATTTGCGCCGGAAGATTTTGATGAATGGCTGGATTACTGGAGCAAACCACCGGATGCAACTTTGCTGCGAACCAGGCTGGAAACGCTGGCAGCTGCCTTTGACTTTGACAAGCCTGATAGCCCCGCATTTATGCAGGATTACGCGATGCCTGATGGTGAGAAAAAGGGTATAGCCTCTTTGTTGATCGAGTCTCCTGGCGGCAAGACGGTCAAGGATAACCTGGATCACTTTATTAAACGGGATGCAGTGCAGCATATGTGTAAGAGTTGTGCGGCCATGGCGCTCTTCACACTCCAGACCAATGCGCCATCGGGTGGCGTCGGGCACCGGGTCGGTTTGCGTGGCGGTGGACCGTTGACAACCCTTGTGCTGCCGCCGGAACAGATGCCGCTATGGCAGACGCTCTGGCTGAATGTCCTTGATCGCGAAGATATGCCGGAATATAGGCAAGATCGGGTCGCCGGGGTATTTCCCTGGATGGGGCCGACTCGTACCTCGGAGAAAAATGGCGCGGAAACTACACCGGAAAGCGTCCATGCGCTTCAGGCCTATTGGGGGATGCCGCGACGGATTCGGCTGGACTTTCCCGCAAAGGCTAGCATGGGTGATTGCGACGTGTGCGATGTCAAAAACGTCGCGCTGGTGGAGGAGTACCGGACGCGTAATTATGGTGTTAATTATGTCGGTAACTGGGTGCATCCACTAACACCTTACCGCTTTGATCCCAAGAAAGAAAAACCGCCTCTGTCGCTGAAAGGGCAGCAGGGTGGGTTGGGATACCGCTATTGGCTCGCCTTGACCCTTGCCAACGACACGGAAAATGGGGACGCAGCTGCCAAGATCGTCAGGCGCTACTCGGAACAACGTGCAACTGAATTGAAAATCCAGCGGACTGCCAGACTTTGGTGCTTCGGTTTCGACATGGACAACATGAAGGCCCGTTGCTGGTATGACCACACCTTTCCGCTCTTTAATCTTGCTCCGCAACAGCGCAAGAAGTTGCTGCAATGGGCTGATGATCTGATTACCGTTGCCAACGACGTCAGCAGTCTCCTGCGCAAACAGGTCAAGGCTGCATGGTTCAGACGCCCTGAGGATGCCAAGGGGGATATGAACACGGTTTCTCTGGATTTCTGGCAGCGGAGCGAACCGGTTTTTTATGAACTGTTGGATCAATTGGCAAAGGTATCGGGAGAGCAGGAGCTACCGCCGCCGGAGTTGTATTCACAGTGGGAAAAAATGCTGGTGTCGCTATCTCTGCAACTCTTCGATGCCTGGGTGCTGGAAGCGGCCAATGAAGATATGGATATGAAGCGAATTATTGCGGAGCGTGATGGACTGAAACGATTGGTGTATGGCTGCAAGTCAATGAAAACAATAAAAGCGAGGGCATTACCGGAAAAGGAGGGAACGGATGGAACGAAAACTGACGTATTACTTTCTTAAAGATCCAGCTATTCGTGTCAGGTTGCTGGCTTGGCGAAAGTTGATTGATGAAAAACCTGGAGAACGCGCCCGACTTCGACGTGCAGAAAGCCCAGATGATGTGTTGCTTTTAGATGCCTTTTTTAACTTTTTGCAGGAAATGCCAGAAGAGTGGTCTGAATCTGCTCATCTGCCAGCTTCAGCGCTAATAGCCACCGTACTGGCGCATGCGAATCTGCATGAGATGAACCAGTATGATTCAACAAGTTTTGCAGCACAATTAGCCACTGCAAAGGAGGGCGGAGATAAACCCCGAATGAGCGAAATCCGTTTTCAGCAGTTACAAAAGAGCCATGATCCCACAGAGTTTTGCCGACGTCTAGTCCGGGCAGTGAAGATGCTTGATCGTAACGCCAACCTATTTTCACTGGCTAATGACATCCTGCACTGGATGCATGAATACCGAAAAGGCGTTGATCGCAACCCGCAAAAACGTCTCGCCTTTTGCTGGGCAGCTGACTACTACCGGGCATTACCCAAAAAACAATCCAAATAAGATTCCAAAGGAGGAACTACCCTATGAGCCGTTTCGTACAAATTCACCTGCTGACATCATATCCCCCTGCCAACCTTAACCGTGACGACCAGGGACGCCCCAAGACCGCAAAGATGGGCGGCTATGATCGGTTGCGCGTTTCGTCCCAGAGCCTGAAACGGGCCTGGAGAACATCTGATTTATTTCAACAAGCGCTGACCGAACATGTTGGGACAAGAACAAAGCTATTGGGTGTAATGGCATACGAAAAACTTGTCGCCGGTGGTGTAAAGGAAAAGCAGGCCAAGGAATCGGCGCAAAAAATCGCCGGGGTTTTTGGAGCGTTGAAAAAAGCCAAAGAGAAGGACTCTCTGGTTGATTTGGAAATTGAGCAGCTTGTACATGTCAGTCCTTCAGAGATTCAGGCCATTGAAAGTCTGTTGGAAACGCTCATATCCCAAGGCCGGGCTCCAGAAGATACAGAGCTTGATCTGTTGCGCATCCAAGGACAGTCTGCTGACATCGCCATGTTCGGTCGCATGCTCGCGTCTTCTCCATCATACAACGTTGAAGCTGCCTGCCAGGTGGCCCATGCTATCAGCGTACATCCGGTGGTGATTGAGGACGATTATTTCACCGCCGTGGACGACCTGAATGACGGCAGCGAAGACGCCGGGGCGGCCCACATTGGTGAAACCGGTTTTGCCGCTGGATTGTTCTATTCCTACATCTGCATCAATCGCACATTGCTGGTGGAAAACCTTGGCGGTGATGAGGCGTTGGCGCAAAAATCCATCCAGGCCTTGATCGAGGCAGCGGTGAAGGTTCCGCCCAACGGTAAGCAGAACAGCTTTGGCAGCCGTGCCTATGCCAGTTATGTTCTGGCTGAAAAGGGGGATCAGCAGCCACGTTCTCTGTCGGTGGCATTTCTCAAGCCGGTTACCAGCCAGGGGATTGAAGGTACTGACTTCGGCACAGCAGCGGTGGATGCCCTGACCACTCAGCGTCAAAACATGGATGCCGTCTATGGCCCGTGTGCCGATGCATCATGCGAGATCAATGTGTTTGAAGGTAAAGGAACCTTGGCAGAACTCTTGAAATTTGTGGCCGAATAGGGGGCGATCATGAAATATCTTCTGTTTCGCCTGTATGGCCCTTTGGCCAGCTGGGGTGAAATTGCGGTGGGGGAATCCCGACATTCCGCAGTTTATCCCGGCAAATCGGCCCTGCTGGGGCTGATTGCGGCGGCGCTCGGTATCCGTAGAGACGAAGAACAGCGTCAAGAAGCCTTGGCTAGCGGATACCGCTTTGCTGTCAAGGTTATCAGTACCGGTCATCCTCTCCGGGATTACCATACCGCCCAGGCCCCTGATTCGGTCGGAAAATTTGTCTATCGTACCCGTCGTGACGAGCTGGTGCTAGGCAAGGAACGACTTGGCACCATCCTTTCCAGCCGTGAATACCGCTGTGATGCGTTCTCTCTGGTGGCGGTCGTGGCTGAAGATGACGCGCCGTATTCGTTGGATGAAATCCGGGAGGCGTTGATGAAACCACGCTTTCATCTTTATCTTGGTCGTAAATCCTGTCCTGTGGCAGCGCCGCTGAATCCTCTTGTGCGGGATGCAGTTGGTTTTGGCGATGCCTTGGACAGCTATCCCTATGGTGCCCTGTTTGTTTCAAGCTGGCTGATGAAGACAGCGCAAAAAGAAATCGTGGAAGGTGGAAAACTGGCTGAAGTACCATCGCTGGCGAAGTTCTCAAGGGAAGACGAAACTGTTTTTGCCTATAACAAACAGCCGGTGCGTTATTACTGGGAAGGAGATGCCGGAGACCTTGTGTCACAGCAATCTTTAACCCGCCATGACCAGCCGCTTTCCCGCAACAGGTGGCAATTCAGCCAGCGCACTGAGTACCTATGCCTGAGAAAGGAGGAATGCTGATGTATTTTTCCAGAGTACGCATCAGGCCGGATGTGCGGGATCTTCATCTGTTAGTCAGTGGAAATGGCTATGGAGCACATCAGTTGCTGTGGAAACTCTTTCCGGGTGACGAAAAACGTTCATTTATATTCCGTGAAGAAGTCGCCAGAGAACAGATGCCGTTTCATAAGGGCGTAAAGGGGGAGCCGGTATTTTATCTGGTATCGGGATCACAACCAATATTCGATCATCCTATATTTGCCGTTGAATCTAAAGCATACGTGCCAAAACTCGTTAATGGTGAACACCTTGCCTTTAGGCTGCGCGCCAATCCGACCATTGCCCGCAAGGAAGAGGGCAAGAAAAACTCTTCCCGTCATGATGTTGTGATGGATGCGCAGTATCATCTGTTACGGGAGATTGCCGCTGATATGTCAATTGCAACCACTGGTGATAAATCAAAAATCAAGAACGGTATTTTTGAGGCATGGCGTCAGTTAGGTAATGCACAATATATTGAAAAAAAATTGCAGGGCATCATAGCTGCAAATGAACGTCATGCTGAAGTGCTGAAAACAGGCCTGAAGCCGTTTGAACTGCTTGATTGGGCTCTGAAAGCTCAAATGGATACAGCGCTTGAGACATGGCTTGCCGGAAAGTGTGAGCGACTTGGCTGTGCCATGGTGCAGGATGATATTAACAGGCGCTTGAAGTTCCAGGCAGAGGGGTACCAATGGCATGCTTTGCCCAGAAAAGGGAAAGATGCCGGATTCAGTTCAGTCGATTTTGAAGGTGAAATTGAGGTGATGGACGCGGAGCTGTTTACCAAAGCGTTGTTTGACGGCATCGGCCCGGCCAAAGGCTTCGGCTGCGGGTTGATGCTCGTCAGAAGGGTGTAAGCTATAGGGAAGGCCACATGAGGCCGCCCCTATAGCTAAATTTCCGGACGTCCGGAAATTTAGTCTAACTATATGATATGCTTTGATTTCGGTCTGGAAACACTGGTTTTTTTACCCGCAGCAACGCTTCTGGTTTGTCATTTTGCCGTTTGTAATAGCTTAATGCTCATCCGGCGGGTTTAAGCTTGAAAGGGTGGGGGCAGATTACCCCCACCCTTTAAAAATGACATTGTGACCTTTTGTGTCTGTATCAAGCAGGGTACAAGCTGTACCACGGTTGCTTGAGTTGTCCGAAAAACCCGGATAACTTCCCCCCGAGCATAGAGGAGATTGAGCGTGAGTTAAGCGAAATCAGCCAGAATTCATCTACACAAAATTCCCGAAGAAAAAAGACCAAGCCATGACCTTACCTATCCTGCCACCATTAAAGCCGCTGCCGATCAAAGACCGTATTTCTGTGGTCTATGTGGAGCGGGGCAACCTTGATGTTATCGACGGCGCTTTTGTGGTGGTGGATGCAACCGGCGTCCGCACCCATATTCCCATCGGCATGGTTGCCTGTTTGATGCTTGAACCGGGTGCGCGGGTTTCCCATGCTGCGGTGGTGCTGGCAGCGCGGGTAGGCTGCCTGCTGGTCTGGATCGGTGAGGCCGGGGTACGGCTGTACGCTGCCGGTCAGCCGGGCGGGGCGCGGTCGGATCGGCTGTTGTATCAGGCCAAGCTGGCCTTGGATGATTCAGCCCGTTTGAAGGTGGTGCGCAAGATGTACGCTCTGCGGTTTAAGGAAGAACCGCCGGAGCGGCGCAGTGTGGAACAGTTGCGCGGCATTGAAGGGGTACGGGTCCGCAAGATGTATGAACTGCTGGCCCGGCAGTACGGGGTGGAGTGGAAGCGCCGAAACTATGATCATACCGAATGGGAGAGCGGCGATCTGCCCAATCGCTGTCTGTCGTCCGCCACGGCCTGTATTTATGGTATCTGCGAGGCAGCGATACTGGCAGCAGGCTATGCACCGGCAGTAGGCTTTATCCATACCGGTAAACCGCAATCGTTTGTGTATGATATTGCTGATATCTTCAAGTTTGAGACGGTTGTGCCGGTGGCCTTCCGTATCGCTGCCAAAAAGCCCCGTGATCCTGAGCGTGAAGTACGTCTGGCCTGTCGTGATGCCTTCCGGCAGAGCAAGCTGCTGGACAAGATTATCCCCACCATTGAAGAGGTATTGGCAGCAGGAGAGCTGGAGCGGCCAAAGGCCCACGAAGAGGCGGTGGAGATCGCTATTCCCAACAAAGATGGGCTGGGTGATCCGGGGTTAAGAGGCTAACCCCTCCCAACCTCCCCTTAAGATAAAGGGGAAAAGCTAACCCCTCCCAGCCTCCCCTTAAGGTAAGGGGAGGAGTTTATAAGTGAATAAATACTCCCTCTTAGGGTAAGAGGGGGCAGGGGGAGTTAATTGTGCAATATCTGTGTAATGATCCTGCCCTGAAAGAACGACGCAGGGAGCTGAGGCGCAATCAAACTGATGCCGAGCTGGCGTTGTGGGAACGTTTGCGTAACAAGCGTTTTTACGGTTTGAAGTTCTTCCGGCAATACGGATTTGGTCCGTATATTCTCGACTTTTACTGCCCTGTTCTTAAATGTGCCGTTGAGCTTGATGGTGCGCAGCATGCTGAAGAGGATGTGAAAATGTACGACGCTCAACGGACAGACTTTCTGCGTAGCCATGGGATTGAAGTCGTAAGATTTTGGAATAGTGAAGTTCTATCCAATATTGACGGGGTACTGGAAAAGCTAACCCCTCCCAGCCTCCCCTTGGGGTAAGGGGTAAAGGCTAACCCCTCCCAACCTCCCCTTAAGGTAAGGGGAGGAGTTTATAAGTGAATAAGTACCCCCTCTTAGGGTAAGAGGGGGCCAGGGGGAGTTAATCATGCTGGTCATCGTAACTGAAAACGTGCCGCCCAGATTACGCGGCAGGCTGGGGCTCTGGCTGGTAGAGGTGCGGGCCGGGGTCTATGTGGGGGATGTCTCTCGCAGGGTGCGTGAGATGATCTGGGACAACCTGGAAAAAGGCGTTGAAGACGGTAACGCCGTAATGGCCTGGACATCCAACAACGAGTCAGGCTTTGATTTTCTAACCTTGGGCACAAACCGGCGGATACCGGTGGAAATGGACGGTATCAAGCTGGTTTCGTTTCTACCGGAGGGGAACCAGGCCGCTTGACTTCTCAAGATAAAATCAGGTAGCTTGTAATTACATTGTATGTACGCAAAGGAGGCGTAGATGCTTGCACAATTGGTTTCCATAGGTAATTCAAAGGGCATACGGATACCTGCGGCGTTGCTGCGTCAATACGGTTTAAGCGACACGGTTGAGCTGTTGCCGGGCAAAGATGAGATTACTATTCGTCCGGTAAAAGCTAAGCCCCGCGAAGGCTGGGATCAGTCCTTTGCTGCCATGCATGCCACCGGAGATGATGCGCTGCTGATTGACGAAATGCTTGATCAGGAGGACTGGGAGTGGAGCTGAAACAATACCATGTGTATCTGGTGAATCTTGACCCAACCATTGGACATGAAATTCAAAAGACACGGCCCTGTCTGATTATCTCTCCTGATGAGATGAACCGGCATCTGCAAACGGTTATGATTGCCCCCATGACCACCAAATCCCATAACTACCCAAGCCGTGTATCGCTTGCCTTTACCGGTAAACAAGCATGGATTGTGCTTGACCAGATTCGCACGGTGGACCGTAGGCGGCTGGTGAAAGAACTGGGTAAGATAACCACCCAGCAGGCTCAGAACGTAAAAGCTGTGCTCAAAGAAATGTTGGTTGATTAACGGCAATTTTAGTGCCTAAAAGTTGGTAACATTTTGGTCTTTGAAAATTGCTCGTGATTTCATATAACTGCAACAAGTCCGTTCCCCGCACCCGCGGGGATGAACCGTTTGGGATAATCAGAAGTTAGCGGGACGCCTTCCGTTCCCCGCACCCGCGGGGATGAACCGCATGACCCGTGATATTACCATTAATCTGCAGGCCGTTCCCCGCACCCGCGGGGATGAACCGGTCGGGTCAGCCGCCCCCTACGTGGATCAATTCCGTTCCCCGCACCCGCGGGGATGAACCGCCGGTCAGCTGGGTGTTATCTGTCTATGGCCGCCGTTCCCCGCACCCGCGGGGATGAACCGTGGAATGAAGCCATGCAGATCATCGACGAAGCCCGTTCCCCGCACCCGCGGGGATGAACCGCCGGACAAGCCGATTTCAGCGACTATGAGCTGCCGTTCCCCGCACCCGCGGGGATGAACCGGCGCTGGAAAACAGCAGCATCTGCACCAACGCCCGTTCCCCGCACCCGCGGGGATGAACCGGTGATCGGACCGCGCAGATCGGTGAGGGTACGCCGTTCCCCGCACCCGCGGGGATGAACCGGCTCTGGAGCTGGTCCTGAACACCAGTGGGTGCCGTTCCCCGCACCCGCGGGGATGAACCGGCCGCCATCACCATTGCCACCACCCCGGCAGTCCGTTCCCCGCACCCGCGGGGATGAACCGGCAAGGGTGCCGCCGATCTGGATGCCCTTGGCCCGTTCCCCGCACCCGCGGGGATGAACCGAATCTCACGCCAGAGGAACGCCGTACGGTTGACCGTTCCCCGCACCCGCGGGGATGAACCGGAATATGGCCTTGCAACCACATGTGCAGCTGACCGTTCCCCGCACCCGCGGGGATGAACCGAGATCAGCCTTCTGCTCGTACCAACGGTTAACCCGTTCCCCGCACCCGCGGGGATGAACCGATGCGCAGCACCTTTGCCAGCGACCTGTACGACCGTTCCCCGCACCCGCGGGGATGAACCGACTCCATCAAATACTTTTTTTGGGGAGCAATCCCGTTCCCCGCACCCGCGGGGATGAACCGGTATGCACTTTGCGTCAATGCGGGGTCAAACTCCGTTCCCCGCACCCGCGGGGATGAACCGCTCAACCAGCGAATGACCCAGGTGGGGCAGGTCCGTTCCCCGCACCCGCGGGGATGAACCGAGGTCTACGTCCGTAAATGTCTGCTGGCCCATCCGTTCCCCGCACCCGCGGGGATGAACCGGAGGTACGAACAGATGGAAAAAGCAATCGTACCCGTTCCCCGCACCCGCGGGGATGAACCGGCGTCAAAATCTTCTTCTGCAGTTTTGCGGGTCCGTTCCCCGCACCCGCGGGGATGAACCGGTCAGTTTAGAAATACAGGTTGCCAAGCAACACCGTTCCCCGCACCCGCGGGGATGAACCGCCCTGGAATTTGAAATCAAGGGCTTCTATTTCCCGTTCCCCGCACCCGCGGGGATGAACCGATCAACCCAGGCAGGCCAAGTAGCTGGATAATCCGTTCCCCGCACCCGCGGGGATGAACCGCGGCAAACGTGGCCCGGTTCCCTACCCGCATTCCGTTCCCCGCACCCGCGGGGATGAACCGGCAGCAGAGTCTTTCAGGCGGTTCATCAGCTGCCGTTCCCCGCACCCGCGGGGATGAACCGGCCAGGATTGTTCGGGTAGTACCAAAACGGATCCGTTCCCCGCACCCGCGGGGATGAACCGGGCTGTTTATGCAGGTTAATGACAGCCCGTGTCCGTTCCCCGCACCCGCGGGGATGAACCGGCAGCCAGTGCTGCCGGTGCCGGGGATACGGCCCGTTCCCCGCACCCGCGGGGATGAACCGCGGTAGACCAGGGCCATATTGCCACCCAGTTCCCGTTCCCCGCACCCGCGGGGATGAACCGCAGCTCGTTATCCTGATAGATCCGGTCCAGCTCCGTTCCCCGCACCCGCGGGGATGAACCGAAGTCATCCAGCATCTTGCCATGTTTTTCAGACCGTTCCCCGCACCCGCGGGGATGAACCGTCCAAGGAGCTTGCCATCTAGTTCCCATTTCCCCGTTCCCCGCACCCGCGGGGATGAACCGTCTGAATCTTTTGTGCCTTCTGTATCCCCCAGCCGTTCCCCGCACCCGCGGGGATGAACCGGCAAAGCAGTGGATCAACCGGCAAACCAAAGACCGTTCCCCGCACCCGCGGGGATGAACCGGCCCACATATACTGCAG
>Ga0232083_100307_pt1 | contig 13540 bp, 12 predicted proteins | sample SJ1SFenscriptome_3_FD_186093 | JGI IMG/M metagenome (GOLD analysis project Ga0232083, IMG submission 186093) | Metatranscriptome of enriched culture of PCE-dechlorinating microbial communities from Ithaca, New York, USA - SJ1.SFe4 (Metagenome... ...
CGGTGTGCCCCGCAGGATGGCGATGTAGAGCCTGGCAGGGGCAGAGAGCAGCCTGCTCTTTGCCATCCGCATGAAGCAGATCAGCGCCCCCAGCAGGGTGCCGAAGAGGGTGGCGAAGACCGAAATGACCACGGTGGTCTTGAGACCGTCCAGGATCAGCAGATACCGCCTCTCATGGATGATGTTGCTCTGAAAACTGGTGACAAGCTTGCTGAGGAAGGAGGGGGCGGATGGTGTTGAACTTTTGTTGGTTGCGATGTTCTTCTTCAGGGCAAAGGCCAGTGAATCGACCGTGTAATAAGGAGCGGAAAAGGCAACCCGTTTCTTGCGTTCTTCCGTGATGGCCAGGGGCGTGGCGATCATATCGATCTTATGGCCTGCCAGGGCGGCAATCTGACTGCCGAACTCTATGTCTGCGTATTGGATGCTGCGGTTGCAGAAAGCACCGAAACGCTCCATCAGCTCGATATTAAAGCCGATCAACCGGTTCTCTTTCATAACGATAAAGGGCAGCCCGTTGTCGCTTAGAATCCCCACCACCAGAGGTTTGCCGGTTCCGGCGGAGGTCAGCTTCGGCATTCCGACAGCGCCCTGCTGCATCCAGCGTTTGAGCATGCCGTCATAGGTGCCGTCCGTGCGGATCTGCTGCAGGAAACGGTTGAAAGAGAGAAGCAGCCCGGCATCCTGTTGATGAAAGGCAATGGAGATCGGCGTGCGGTACAGGGGCCCTCCAACAAATCCGAATTCATCGTTGTCCCGCATATATTCCATCAGCTCATCGCGGCTGTAGATGGCGGCGTCCGCCTTGCCGCTCTTCAATGCCAGCAGCATGTCGGAGACGGATTTGTACTGCAGCACCGTGGCCCTGGGGTAGTGTTTTGTCGCATGCATTTCATGGGTGGAACCCTGCAGCACGGCAATCCGCTTGTCCTGCAGGTCGTTGGCGGTTGCCAGCATGCTGCGGGAGCCTGAGGTGGGCAGCTGGTCGCTGTTGCAGCCGCCTGCTGCGGCACATAGGAACAGCACGGCCAGATAGATAAGCAATGAGGTGACCCGCACCGGTTTGTTCATTGATCCTGCCTGTATTGTATTAAAATGGTGCGGAGCTGCCCCGTTTGATCCTGCTCAGTCTCAGAGGCAGCTCCGGCGACCCTATTCCCTGACCAATGCTGCAATTCCGCCGACGTAGTACGGTTCTGAGAACAGCACCTTTTTGGCGCGTTCGTCGGTAATGGTGATGCAGGCCCCGATCATGTCCACCTTACCGGCCGTTAACGCCGGGATCATGGCGCCAAAGTCCATGTTGACGACTTCAAGGGTCATATCGAGTTTCTGAGCAACATAACGGGCGATTTCAATATCAAGGCCGACGACCGTATGAGAGGCATCCATGAAGGAAAACGGCTCGGTAACGGCAGAGGTGCCGAACTTCAGCACCCCCTTGCTGCCGGTCAGCTTGATCTCCGGCATCGGGGCAGGGCTGCCTGCCTTGGGGAGCCAGCGCTGCAGCATGGCATCGTAGGTGCCGTTCTTTTTAAGGTCACTGACAACGAGGTCAATGGCCTGTTTCAAATCCTGCCGGTTGGTCTGTACTGCAAAACCGTAATTGTCCTTGGTGATCAGCTCCGGCAGAACGGTCAGTCCTTTATTTTTTGCGGCAATATTTCTGAGAATCGGTTCGTCATAGGCCGCTGCATCGGTCTTGCCCGCCTGCACCGCCAGCGCTGCATCCAGCACGCTGTTGAAATACTGGAATTTTGCATCGGGGAATTTTGAAAGCACCAGTTTGTCGGCGACAGTTCCGGTGGGAACGGCAAACTGCTTGCCGGACAGTTGTTGCAGGTGGGTGACCTTCTCACGTTTGCTGCATGCTGAGAGCATCAGTAAAGCCGTAAAAATCAAACCGATACAGACTGCGTTGAACATCCTTTTTTGCATGGTACGTGTCTCCTTTGATAGCGCTGCGTTGTGTGCGCGATAGTGTCTGGTGGTGCTGTACAGCCGGCCGGTTTGGCCATCTGACGCTAATATTTCAGTTCATCTGCCGCATTGGGCGGATACCAGGCCGGATAGAGCAGCTGTCTGCCGGTGCTGTTGTCAGCAACTGTGCGGGCCGTTTTGGCTGCGGAGGCTCCGCTGCAATAATCGCCAATGGCCCAGAGCAGTGCAGTGCCAAGCTGTCGGGTGTCATCAGGGGTAACCCAGCGGGGGGCAAAACCGGCCCTGCCGTAGGTCATCTCAATGGTCATGGCCATAACCGTATCCTGGAAGTTGGCCCACCACCAGGATTCCGGAAAGGGATTATTTACAAAACCTGAACCGCCGTTTTCCGGGGCAGGCTCCAGCAGATTGGCGCTGTAACGGGCAGCCAGCAGATCAATGAAGCGGATCTGGCTGTTCCACAGAGCCGCCTGCGGTGCGGTATAGCCCTGTGCCGTGGTCCCGAAGTGGGGATAGAAAAAGGTACGGATGTCAGGCTCGCTGTTGGAGGCATGCAGGTTCAGGGCGATCACTACCGGTGGCCCGCCGTCGCTCATCAGCTGTTTGGCATACCGGTGGATCACTGAAATTTCCTGCGGCACATCGGCACGCAGGTTGATCGGGTTAGCGGCGTCCAGGTACCACATGACTTCCAGGTTTTCCGACTTGGGGGTGCTGCGATAATTCCCGGCAATCACGCCGTCAACATTGTGCATCGGAAAGATATAAAACTCGGTATGTGCCAGCAGGGTGGCCGCAGCATTGCTGCCGGAGAGCAGGCTGCCTATCAGCCCTTCCAGCAGGAACGAAGGAGGTGTTTCCGCCGGGTGGGTGCGGGCATGGATGAAGATCCGTTTTTTTGTGGCTACCGGGCTGTTCGGATCGGTCAGCTTCAGCAGATAGAGCGGCCGACCGTTTTGTGAGTAACCGGGAACCTGAATCTCCAGAAACGGGCTGCCTGCGATACGTCGCAGATAGTTTTCAAGGTCGCTGAAGGTATAGGGGTAAAAGCGGGCGATCCAGACCGTGGGCTGTGCATACTGTTTGCGCACCACAAGCTCGTTGTTCTGGTTCCGGGTCACTTCCGATTCATCAAAACGGTGCCAGGTCTTCTGGTCATAGGAGTAGATCGGCAGGTAGTAATAGATCCAGCCGGAGTTCTTCAGCGTAACGGTGGTCGGTGTGTGTGTTGCCGCATTGTCCATACGGACATACCACCAGCTGCGCCAGGTTGCGGGCAGGCTGCTGTTATTGTTGTCGTCGGCAATGGTCAGCTCCCATTCCGTCGCACTGACCTTGACAACCGTGCCGATACTGCCTGATTCGAAGGCGGTTGTTACGGTTGTTCCCGGTGCAGAAGAAGAGTCACCGCAACCGGTCAGCAGGCTGATCACCAGCAGAAGCAGGGTTGACCGGATGATTATCGTGTACAGCATCGTTCTATCCTTTTCAGATTCTATTGCTTGTCTCAACACCCGGTTACAGCCTGATCATAGCGTATGGTGTGACAATTGCGATCGAGCCGCCGCTACAACCGGTGCTGAGCGAAGCCCGTGTCCAACCGCAGTTTGCGCTTAATTCGATACTGGTGCAGGCGCTGGCATCATTGGTGGTGATCGTCTCTACGGCACCGGGCTCCATATATTTTGTCCCGTTAGTAATAACCGTCATGCCTTTGTTGATCACCTTGATCTGAACCGGGTTGCAGTAGGTCGCGTCAGCGGTGTTCTTTTTGGCGATGTTAGTGATGGTAAATGTGAAAGTCTCAGCCAGTGCCGTTGTTGTAAAAGCAAGGCTGCAGAGTGGTATGAGAACACGGTACATGGTCTTTTTCATTTTTCCCCCTTTGGCTGAGTTTGATCGGTGACCACCATAGGTGAATGGGCAGCCGCCCAACCATATCCACGGCATCGGGATGCTAAAGTAAGATATCCCCACATGGTTGGCGCCGCCGTTCGGCCCGCTGCCGTCCCCCCCATGCTTTTCTCCTGATGGGACAAAACCATTGCAGCCATTCATGGTTGAAAGCAATCCGCCTACCCGCGCCATAACGTGTTGCAGCGGGGATGGGCACAAGGAGCCGGGCAGAGACTCCTTGCCGCAACCGTGGTATGGATGCTCAGCTCGACACCGGCAGTTACCGCTTTAGCCTGGTGTAACTCATTCATGCACTGCTGCGTTCTGAAGCGCCCTGCAACTGCCTGACCTGGCCGCGGGGTTGTCTGCATGCGGTTCCTCCTCTGCTGTGGCGGTGCCGTATAACCGGGTACCGGAAGTAACCGGCTGCACCACGCTCAACAACAGAAGAGCAGCTTGCATGCCAATAGGCAAATCAACACATATCAATAGTTTACAGCATTGGGTGCTGCCAACCTTGTCACATTGCCGCCAACTTGGTTGGCATCACTCTTTTGCGCAGCAATAAAATGTTTGTGTTCCTCCTCCGCCTTGACACTTCCCGCTAAAAACCACTTGTGCACCATTAGCGGATGGGCATTGGGTAGTTATGGTTATCGGGTTTGTTATCTTATAAAATGTGGCGTTAGCAACATAGGAACAGCTTGCATCCAGCTTGTTTTTCATCTGCCATTGTGCTGTGGAGCGGGTCAGATGAACCGGTGGAATGATCGTAAAATTTCCGAAATAACCATAGCTTTCCAACGTTACTGTTGAGCTGGATGTATCAACCTTGAAGCCTGTTGAGTTGCCATCACATTGGTACTGAACGGTTTCTGCGCCGGCACCAGCAGAGGTAAAACAGACACATAAAAGCATAACCGTAGCGATACGACTGAATTTCATAGTTACTCCTTGCACGTGGTCAGACATCCCCTCGCATCGTATTTATTTTATGGCACGAACCGGCCAGATATAGCCTTCATTGCGACAGTTGTATGCTTGGCCGTTTTTCATGCTGACCACAAGCGCATCGCATTTGTCATCATAGGTCGTTGACCAGTAGTTGCCATTGGTCTGTACATTTTTGAACTTTGTCAGATTGGCTGCCCTGGCCTGCAGCTCATTTGAGGTTGGCAACCGCCATGCTCCGGCAACAGAGCCGTCTTTAAGGCCACAGGAACCGTTTGCCAGGCTTTTTGCCTTGGTCCAGGCCGTATTGAAGGTTGCCTCTCCGCCAAAGCAGTTTGCATCCTTCAACCAAACCAGATGAGTGGCCGGATCAGTTATTGTTCCGTCGTCAAAAAGAATGTTACTTGCCACTGCAGTCCCCTGCAGGATGCCTACAGCAAGTAAAGCGGCAAATAGTGTTGCTGTTCTAAAACGCATAGCTCCTCCTGATTACTTGGATCTTATTGTAAATGTTTCGGTTGTTTAAACAATGCAGAGGTGATGCCAAAAAAACGTCGAGCCATTACAGTGTGTTGCCGCTGCCGGCCTGCCAACGGTTGCCAAGATCAGCCAACAATGGTGGCGGTGGCAGATGGCGATTTCAGTCAGATTTGAGCGCTACAATCGGATCAAGCAGGGAGGCCTGGCGGGCAGGATAGTAGCCGAAGAAGATCCCCACGGCATTGGAGACACCTACCCCCAGCAGGATGGCGCTGAAAGAGAGGGCAAACTGCCATTTTGCAAAGTGGGCGATCAGCCAGGAGGCGCCGATACCGAAGATGATGCCGAACAGGCCGCCGATCAATGACAGGATGACCGATTCAATCAGGAACTGTCCGCGGATGTCGCCCCGCTTGGCCCCCAGGGCGCGGCGGATGCCGATCTCCCGGCGGCGTTCCGTGACCGAGACCAGCATTACGTTCATGACGCCGACCCCGCCAACGATCAGGGAGATGCTGCCGATGGCACCCAGCAGCAGGGTAAACATCTGCATCTGTTTTTCCATCTGGGCGATGATCTCTTCCGGGCTGGTTATTCTGACCGCCTGTCCCTTACCCAGGGAGGCAACGTAGGCCATGACCTGATCACGGGCAGCGTTGTTGGTGGTGCCATTACTGACCCTGGCAGTGATGGATTGGATTTCGGCATTGGCAAAGACCCGCAGGCCGGTGGTGATATGCACGTAGATCATCTCATTGGGTTCAAAGCGCCGCATACCGCCCTGGGGTACCTCACTGGTAACCCCGATAACGGTGAACAGGTTGTCGCCGATCCTGATCTTTGAGCCGAGCAGTTGGGATGCCCCCTGCTTTTGCAGCTCTGCAGCCACCTGACTGCCGATGACGCAGTAGCGGCTTTGCTCATCCAGATCAGACAGGAAGCGGCCTTCACGCATGGTCAGCTTGTTGATGTTCAGGAATGATGCGGTAACCCCCATCGGGCTGCAGCGCTCCAGTTTTTTTGCCCGTAAAGCTGATGTCGCCACTGCCTCTGACCGACGGGGCAACTGCCGCAATACCGGGGCAGCGGGAGGGGATGGCCAGGATGGTATCAAGCCTGAGCGCTGCCTTGGCTGCGGCACCGGCAGCAGGTGCGCCCGGCATGCCGGGTGGGCCACCGCCGCCGAACTCTTTGTCGATGGTCAGGATATCGGTCCCCATCTCTTTAAACTGACGCAGGGATTCTTCCTGTACGATCCTGCCCACTGAGACCATGGCGATCACCGAGCCGATCCCGATCACAATACCGATCAGGGCCAGGACCGTGCGCTGCTTTGAGGCCAACAGGCTGCGGGCCGCCTCTTTCAGATGGGAGGGATGGATCATGACAGAATCACCCCGTCCTTCATGACCGCCACCCGTTTGCACTGACGGGCAATGCCGGGATCGTGGGTGATGATGACCACGGTAATTCCTTCTTCAGCATTCAGTGTCTTGAACAGTTCCATGATTTCGCCCCCCACATTGGTGTCAAGGGCGCCGGTTGGTTCATCTGCCAGAATCAGGGACGGGTTGCCCACCAGGGCGCGGGCAATGGCCACCCGCTGTTGCTGACCACCGGAAAGTTCATTGGGCCGGTGGTGGGCACGGTCATCCATACCGACCCGCTTGAGCAGCTCCATGCAGCGTTCAAGAGTGTTGTTGCCTTTGTCGCCGCGGTAGACCAGCGGCAGGGCAACGTTTTCAAGGGCGGTCAGGCGGGAGAGCAGGAAGTACTGCTGAAACACAAAGCCGATCCGCTGGTTGCGGATTTCAGACAGTGCATCGTCATCGCTGTAGCTGACTTCAGCGCCATCCAGCATAAAGCTGCCGGAGGTGGGACGGTCCAAAAGGCCGATGATATTCATCAGGGTGGATTTGCCGCACCCGGACTGGCCCATGATGGAGACCAGCTCGCCCTGCTGAATCTCAAGGGAGACACCTTTGAGTACTTCCACTTCGGTGGGGCCGATCCGGTAGGATTTACGTATATCGCGCAGGGTCAGCATCTCAGGGCTTCCCGCCAGAGGGGCTGGCGGGTGCAGGCGGAGGGCCGGGCGTGGTTACCTCCAGCAGGTCACCGGCCTTCAGCCCGCTGGTGATCTCAACCGTATCCTGGGTGGTGTAGCCGGTGGTGACCGGTACTTTTTCAGCCGCATCTGACGGGGCAGTCCCTTTTTTTCTGGTGACATAACGCTTGCCCTGCTCATCATGCACAGCAGCCAGCGGCACCATCAGGGCATCAGGCTTTTCATAGATGATAATCTCAAGGTTGGCGGTCATCCCCACCATGATCCGTTTTTTCAGTTCCGGTGGTACTGAGTCAATTACCACCTTGATGCCAAAGGAGGAAACTGACTTGCCTGCTTCACCTTCTTCAGCATGGGGGGAGATGCTCTGGATGCTGCCGGTCAACTGTTGACCGGGAAAGGCATCGCCGCTTACCCGTACCTTTTGTCCCAGCTGGACCTTGGTGACATCCACCTCATCCAGCCTGGCATTGACGGAAAATCCTGACAGGTCGCCGATGGCCAGCAGCAGCTCGCCCTGCTGGAAGGTGGTGCCGCGCTCCACGGTTCTGCCTTCCTTGGACTGGCCACTGGCGGGCGGTTTCATGATAATACCGGAAACCGGGGCCACCACTGTGGAGGAGGCAATATCCTTTTCTGCCTGCCGCATACGGGATTCGGCATTTTCCAGCTCAAAACGGGAAACTTTACGGTTTTCGCTGTTCCCCTTTTCCTGGGCAGCCTTCAACTCTTCCTGGGCGCTCTGGTAGTCCATCTGCTGGTTGCTGTACTGGTGTTTGGCAGATTCATACTCGGTGGCCGGGATAATCCCCTTTTTATACAGCCGCTCTGATTCGTCCAGGGTTTTCTTTTGGTTTTCCAGTGAAAGTTTGGCCTTTGCCAGGGAGCGGTGTGCCCTGGCAACATCTGCGCTGGCATCCCATTTCTCCATCTGTTGGTAACTGTTTTGCGCCTTGATGTAGGCTGCCTTTGCCTCGCGGTACTTGATCATCGCCTCAGAGGTGTCCATGGTCAGCAGCGGTTGTCCAGCCTTGACAACATCTCCGTAGCGGACCATCACCTGCCCCACCTTGCCGGAGATCGGGCTGGTGATATTCACCATCTGCAACGGCAGCAGCTTGCCGGTCAGGGCGATGCTGCTTGAAACCGGCTGCGGCGTAACAGGTATGACGGTTGTTGCTGCTCCCTGGACTGTTGCTGCTGATGCCGGTGACGAGCTGATACTGGCGGGCTTGCGGTTCCAGACAAACAGCCCGATCCCCAGGAAGAGAATGATGGTGAAGGCGGTGGCGGTGTTCCTGATGATCTGAACCTTTTTCAGGGCCGACTGTAACTGCTGATTCCCTTCTTCAGTCTTCAGGTAGGCTGCCTGCAGCTCTTTGTGTTTGCTCTTCAGCTCTTCCGCCAGTCGCGCTTCGGCCTCCTGTAATGCCTGCAGTTCAGTAATATCACTGAATACGGCAATCACCCCCATCCGCTGGTCGGTGCCATCTTCTGCTTTAAGAAAGGTGGTGGTTAACGCCAGGGTGGTGCGTTTGTCATTGCAGGAAAACGGGACAATCCGGTTGTGACTGGTGGATGATTCGTAGATCGCATCCAGAATGGTCTGGTTGAAATCGTCGTTCTCTTCAGCCAGCAGAAATACCTCGCCAAAGGATTTCATCAGCGCGTTTTCTTCTGCAATCCCCAGAATTCTGGCTGCTGCCGGGTTAAAGGTGATGATAGTGCCGGAGAGGTCAACGGCAAGTACCCCGTCGGTCATGTCATCCAGAATCCGGCCTGAAATTATGTTGTCCCGTTCCATGATGCTCCTGGTTACTTGCGTTCAGATAATGTAATGCCCCGGCGTTCAAGGATGATACCAAGTTTGCTTTCCAGTGTGGTCAGGGCGTTCAGGTAGGTGATGATAGCCGCCAGCTCGTTATTCTGGGCACTGACCAGGTCGTTCTGGTAACTGACCAGCTGAAAGTTGGTGGAGCGCCCGGCTTTCAGCTTTTCCGTCTCGATCTCCACCTTTTTTTCCGACAGGGTGCGTGCCAGGGTGGCCAGTTTGATCTGGCGGTAGTTCATCTCGGCGTTGCGCAGGGCATCCTGTACCTCGATCTCAATGTTCTCACGCTGTCTTGCCAGATCATTTTCAAACTTTCTGAGGGCAATATCAGCAGCGATATAGGCGCTGCGTTCGGTGGAGGCGCGATAGAGGTTGTCGAACGGGATGGTCAGCGTCAGGCCTGCCGTCCAGACGCCGTTGGAACTGACCGGGCCGGTTGCGGCGCTGCGAGTGTAGTCTTCGCCGTAGCTGCCGGTCAGAGAGAGATCCCAGAGGGTGCCGTTTTTGGCCAGCATCAGTTGTATCTTGGTGTTTTCATAGTTGAGCAGGCTCTGCAGATAATCGGGGCGGTTTTCAAAGGCAAGCCGTTTGGCCTGCTCATGGCTGTACGGCACCGGCGGGATCTCTGATTCCGTTGACGGTGATATCCGGCTGTTTTTGTCGATATCAATTGCCTTGGTCAGGGCCAGACGGGCCGCATCCACCTGGTTTTCTGCAGAGAGTAGCGAAAACTCGCGGTTGGCAAGATCTGCCTCGGACTGGACGATCTCAATGGCAGCCATTCTGCCGGCCGCGATCAATTCGCGGTTGGTGGCCACCAGCTCACGGCTGCGCTCCAGCGACTGCCGGGTGATCTCAAGGGATTTAATGGCCTGGACATAGCTGCGATAGGCGCTCACCACGTCGGTAACAGTTGCGGTGATGGTGGTTTTAAGCGAAAGGATATTGCTCTGCTCGGTCAGGCGGGCCTGACGCACGGAGGCCAGGTTGACATCCAGGCCGCCACCTTTCAGCAACGGCTGAGTCAGGCTGGCGTTCCAGCCATAGGCCCTGGTGGGACTGGACTGTTCTGTGCTGCTGATGCCGTAGCTGCCGTTCAGGGTCAAGGTGGCGCCGGTGGGTAGTTTTTCGCTGGCGTTTGTTGTAACGGCAGAGGTAGTTGTCGTCGTGCCGGCGCTAGCGGCATTGCTGCTGCCGAGGGCGCGTGTCGTGCCGGTGCCGGTAATAGCCGGGGTTATGGTCAATGTTGGGATGAATTTTTCTTCTGCCATCCGCAGGGTGTATTTCTGTACCACCCGGTCAAGGTAGGCGTTTTTGATGGTACGGTTTTCCCGCAGGGCCACGGCAATGCAGTCGTCAAGTGTCATGGTCGACCCGGCGGCATAACCTACAGCAGGAGACAGGTGCAATGAGAGCAGGCAGAGGGCGATAACGGCCTGCAAACGGCAAGCAATCATGAACGGGGTTCCCCTGTCTTGTACAATACCATCTGCAGGATATTCAGCCCCTCTTCACGACGGTAGCTGACCAGGTCCGTCAGCGTGCGAATGAAGTACACTCCCAGGCCGCCGATCTGGCGGTCCATGATGTCAGCGGTGGTGTCCGGATCAGGTAGAGACAATACATCAAACGGCGCTCCGGAATCGGCAATTTCAAGCACAAATGCCTCGTTGTCGCTGCCGCATGAAATAGTCACCTCTCCCGTCGTATCGGGATAGGCATAGTGGCAGACATTGACAAAAGCCTCTTCAGCCGCAACCAGGAGCCCGAACTTTTTCTTGGTTTCCAGGCCGAAATGATCGGCGGCCTCTTCTATGAACCCGGTTACCTGGTCGAGGTTTTCAAGCAGGGCAGTGCATCTGAGGGTGTCGAATGTCATGGCCTTTAGCCTAGGTCGGCCAGTGCATCGGCAACGGAGTCCTTGATCTTGAAGATGGTCCCAAAACCGGAGATATCGAAGACCTCTCTGACGGTGCCCAGCACATTGCTCAGGAGGATCTGGCCGCCTTTGGTTTTCAGCAGTTTTGCCGTGGCAAGCAATGCCCTCAGACCGGCGCTGCTGATGTAGTCCAGCCCTTGAAAGTCAACGACAAAAGAGGTTTCGCCCGAGGCGATAAATTCATTCAGCGTCTTTTCGTACTCAGGCGCAGTCATTGCGTCCATCCTGCCGGATATGGTTACAACCGTAGCGTTTGATTCCTTGATGGTCTGGATAGTCATCTGTTTTCTCCGTTTCTCTCTGATGGGGCAAAATAGTCATGCATGATCGCATGTAACAGACGTTCTAGCTGAGATTCGCTCAGTCTGGCAACAGTTTCGTGGACGGTCTCAGCGTTCTTTACAAACAGATCGAAGATTTCAGGGTCAAAATGGCTGCCCGCCTCGCATCGCATGGCCCGCAAGGCATAGTCTAGCGGATAGGGCTCCTTGTAGGGGCGCTTTGAGGTCAACGCGTCGAAGACATCACAGATGGCAAATATCCGTGCGTTCAGGGGGATCTGGTCTGTCTGGAGCCCGTCGGGGTAGCCATTTCCGTTAAATCGCTCATGATGATAGAGTACCACATCATGGGCATCCGATAACCAGCTGTAGGCCTTGATAATCTCGCTGCCATGCAGTACATGGGTCTTGATAATCTCATATTCCTGATCATCCAGTCCGCCCGGCTTGAGCAGGATGGTGTCGCTGATTGCGATCTTGCCGATGTCATGCAGAAACGCTCCTTTTATCAGGCTGCGCAGGCTGTCGTCAGACAGCCCCAATTCTTTACCAAGATGGATGGCATAGATGCAGACCCGGTAATTATGGGAGCATGTGTCACTGTCCCGTTTTGCAATGGCACTCCCCAGCACCTCCAGCATACCGACGTTGGCGTTCAGCAGGCTGTTGGAAACCATCTCAAGCGCACAGTTTTTTTCCTGCAGGTTGGCGAGCAGCTGTTCCAGGTGCTGCTGCTTCGCCTCAATATTGACAACCATCATGCCGAATGACTCTGCAAGGTTTACAATTTCTGGCGGATAAATGCCTTCTTTGGTCAGCTCGAAGATGGTCTCTAGATTGCTGGTGTTGCCCTGAGAAACCTCATTCATGATCCTTGTCAGCTGTTGAAAAAGTCTGTCGGTCTGGATTGTTGTCATTACAATTGTACCCTATGGGGCCTTTACCGTTCTGAGTATGGCTGTAAACATCGCCTCCTGGTCTGTCTGCGAGACCGATATCACCATCTCCACCTCAAACAGTTTGCCGCAGACGTTGCGCACGGTCTGGATGCTGGTGGTGCCGAGCAGTCCGTTGCTGCCGCCTTGGGAATAGCTCCTGATGCCTGCCTTGAGCGGCTCCGGATCGGCCATGAAGTCGAAGATACTCTGGCCGAGCAACTCTTCCTTCGTCAATCCCAAAAGTGTTTCGGTTTTCTGGTTGGCAATCACGATCTTGCCGTCCGGCAGGAAGGTGATGATCGGTGACTGGGCAATTTCGATGAAGTTGCGGTAACGCTCATCAGACTCGGCCCGCTGGAGTGTCCTTCTCTCCAGTTCAGCCATGAGTTCGTTAAAGGAAGAGACCAGATGACCTATCTCATCATTACTTGAATGCTCGATACGCTGGGTGTAGTCAGCGGTGCTGGCTACCCGCTCGATTCCTTTGGCAACGGTGGAGACCGGTCTCAGGATGGCGCGATGGATGACCCAGCCGCTAAAGACCAGCAACAGCAGCAGAATGGCCGATTCAATCACCAGCCCGTGGATCAGGTTGCTGTCGATGGAGCGGTACAGCTCCCGCATCGGCACTGAGACGGAAATGGCTCCGATCATTTCGCCGACCCGGTAGTTGTAGGAAGGGTGGCCTTTGGGGAAACGCTCCTGGACAAAGCGCGGTGCTGATTCAAAGCTGCCATGGCAGGTCAGACAGGATTTTTCCGCCGTCATTGGCAACAGGTAGCGCAGGGCTTCCTTGCCGCCGCTGACAACCACCCGGAAATGTTCCTGCGGCAGTGATGCCGAGGCGATCCGGGCCAGTTCTGCGGCCTCGTAGGCATCCGGCCTGTTTTCCGGGTTGCGATTGCGCAGGGAGATCTGCCGGACGTAATAGGGAGAACCTTCGGTGATCCGTATAGCGATCCGGCTGGCAGCCACTTGAGGCACCAGGGCGTAGTTCCTTTCCGATTCTCCCTGCTCGACGCGGGAGAGATAATCACGGGTTTCAATGATCTGGCGCGCTATGACGCGGGCCTTCTCAACCGCCTGCTGCTGGATCAGACTCAGCTCATGCTGGTACGAGTTCCAGCCCAGCGCCATGAAAAGGGTTATCAGCAGCACCGTTATGATCAATGTCAGTTTGGTGGTAATGCGCATGGTCGCCTCATAGGTTTTGAG
>Ga0232083_100310_pt1 | contig 13339 bp, 14 predicted proteins | sample SJ1SFenscriptome_3_FD_186093 | JGI IMG/M metagenome (GOLD analysis project Ga0232083, IMG submission 186093) | Metatranscriptome of enriched culture of PCE-dechlorinating microbial communities from Ithaca, New York, USA - SJ1.SFe4 (Metagenome... ...
CTGGAAGTCGTGGAAGGCATGCAGTTCGACCGCGGCTACCTGTCCCCCTATTTCGTCACCGATCCCGAGAAGATGGTCTGCGAGCTCGACGAGCCCCTGATCCTCATCAACGAGAAGAAGATCTCCTCCATGAAGGATCTGCTGCCGGTCCTGGAGCAGGTGGCCAAGATGAGCAAGCCGCTTCTGATCGTGGCCGAGGACGTGGAAGGCGAGGCCCTGGCCACCCTGGTGGTCAACAAGCTGCGCGGCACCCTGCAGGTCGTGGCCGTCAAGGCCCCGGGCTTCGGCGAGCGCCGCAAGGCCATGCTCGAGGACATCGCCATCCTCACCGGCGGCCAGTGCGTGGCCGAAGACCTGGGCCTCAAGCTTGAGAACATGACCCTGCAGAGCCTGGGCAAGGCCAAGCGCATCCTCGTCGACAAGGAGAACACCACCATCGTCGACGGCGCCGGCGATGCCGAGAAGATCAAGGCCCGGGTCAAGCAGATCCGCGCCCAGATCGACGAGACCACCTCCAGCTACGACCGCGAGAAGCTCCAGGAGCGCCTGGCCAAGATCGTGGGCGGCGTGGCCGTCATCAATGTCGGCGCGGCCACCGAGACCGAGATGAAGGAGAAAAAGGCCCGCGTGGAAGACGCCCTCAACGCCACCCGCGCGGCCGTGGAAGAGGGCATCGTGCCCGGCGGCGGCGTGGCCCTGGTGCGCTGCGACAAGGCCCTGGGCAAGCTCAAGGCCTCGGACGACGACGAGCAGGCGGGCATCCAGATCGTGCGCCGGGCCATCGAAGAGCCCCTGCGCCAGATCTCCCAGAACGCCGGGTTCGAAGGCTCCATCGTGGTGGCCAAGGTCAAGGACAGCAAGGAAGGCATGGGATTCAACGCCGCCACCGGCGTGTACGAGGATCTCATCAAGGCCGGCGTGGTCGATCCCAAGAAGGTCACCCGCATCGCCCTGCAAAACGCCTCCTCCGTGGCCTCCCTGCTCCTGACCACTGAGGCGGCCGTGGCCGAGAAGCCCGAGCCCAAAAAGGACATGCCCCCGATGCCGGGCGGCGGCGGCATGGGCGGCATGGGCGGCATGTACTAGCCCGCGCCCGCACCGCGCCATCGATCATGATCCGGGGCCGGACGAACGTCCGGCCCCGGTTTTTTTGTGGGGCCTCCTGCCCCTTGACGCGGCTCACGATCAATAGGAAGGTGGCGCAAGCGCCGATGTCCCGCCGGGACGCGGCCGCCGTTTGCTGGACGCGGAGGTGGAGCATGCGCCGCATGGTGGCACTATGCATCCTGATCATGGTTTCCGTCGCGGCCGCCGGATGCGCGGACAAGCAGACCTCTTTCCTGGAGGTCCGGATGACCGGGGATGCCCGGGTGTACGGACAATATTTCAGCAACAGGAACTTCACCGGCTGGAAATAGCCGGGCAAGCCCGGCGGGCGGATAATAACGGACTCCATGGCCAGCACGCACCTCGACATTTCCGATCTCCCGGCCAAGCTCGCCGAACTGGAAATCTTCGCCCTGGAGCGCAACGACTACCGGGTCAAGCGCCTGGTGGGCGAGCTCAAGCGGGCGGCCAAGATGCAGGCCACCTCCCAGGCGCTTCTGCGGGAGGAGGGGCTGGGGCTGCGCAAGGAGGTGGACCGGCTCAAGAAACAGGCCGTCACCCTGCAATCCCAGGTGGAGACGGCATTTGAGAGCTACCATTCGAGCCTGATCACCTTCGAGAAGTTCCGGTCGGGCATCCGCATCGTGGAGCAGATGCGCACCCACGAGGATCTGCCCGGCATCGTGGAAGGCATCAAGAAGCTTTTCAATCTGCGGGCCGTGGGCCTTTTGCTGGACGAGGCCGAATACGCCCCGTTTCTGCCCGACACCATCCGCCGTGCCCCGCTGGAGACCATCCGCCGGGCCGTGAAGGCGGCCATCCCCGATCCCGTGCGCCGGGCCTCGTTCATGGGGCCGGTGACCGAGGTGCCGGACCTGGAGTTTTTTTTCGGCCCCTCCATCCTGGGCGGCGGCGGCGCGCCGCGCCTGGGCTCCTGCTTCATCTATCCCCTCAAGGACAAGTTCGGGCCCCAGAAGATGGTGGGGGTCATCGGCTTTTTCGACGGCAACCCCAAACGCTACGCCCGGGAAAAGCGCGCCGATTTCCTGGAACATTTCTGCGACATCCTGGGCTACGCCGTGGTGGACGTCACGGATCGCAAAAAGGCCGACGCGCTTCGCGAGGACGTGGAGCGCATGACCCGGCACGACCTCAAGTCCCCGCTGACGGCCATCCTGACCCTGCCCCAGCTGTTCCGGCGCGAGGGCAACCTCACCCCGCGCCAGACCGAGATGCTCAATCTGGTGCAGAGCGCCGGCTACCGCATGCTGCACATGATCAACCAGTCCCTGGACCTCTACCGCATGGAGCGCGGGGCCTACGAACTGACCCCCCAGCCCGTGGACATCCTGCCCATCCTGGACAACATCGCGGCGGAATTGCGCGGGATGCTCGAATCCAGGGAACTGTCCATGGATATCGCCGTGCGCGGCAGGCCCCGCCAGGAGGGCGACGCCTTCGTGGTGCAGGGCGAGGAGATGCTGTGCTACACCATGTTTTCCAACCTGGTGCGCAACGCCCTTGAGGCCTCGCCGCCGGGCGGGCGCATCGCCGTGTCCCTGACCGGGGACGGCCCCCTGGACGTGGCCGTGCACAACGCCGGGGCCGTGCCCCGGGAGATCCGCTCCCGATTCTTCCAGAAATACGTGACCGCCGGGAAAAAGGACGGCACGGGCCTGGGCACCTACGGGGCCCGGCTCATCGCCCAGACCCACGGCGGCCGTATCCGCATGGACACCTCCGATTCCCACGGCACCACGGTCGTGGTCCAGTTCCCCAGGTAACCGCCTCCTCCGTTTTGCCCGATGCAGGCGGCATGACCGCCGGTGGACGGGCATCAGGCTACCGGGCGGAAGGTGAGGGGGGAGTGGCGTCCCATCCGGTTGGATGGCTGGGGAACGCATCGGACTGTGACCGGTCAGACCCGCATGTCCAGGCGGGGGGCGGCGCTTTGCGGCTGCGAGGCGGCGGCTTGACATCCCGTGGTCGCATGTTACCTTTTTATCTGGAGGTGCGCCATGCAGACGCAGGAAACCAAGCAGTCGCGGTATCGTGAGCGGTTGCGGGCCAGGGGGCTTCGGCCGGTGCAGATTTGGGTGCCGGATACCCGGCGGGACGGATTTGCCGAGGAGTGCCGCCGTCAGGCCTTGTCCGTGCGGGATGACGCGCGTGAGCGCGAGACCCTGGACTGGCTGGCCGCCGTGGCGGATACCCGGGGGTGGGCGGAATGAGGCGCGGCGATCTGGTGACTGTGATCGTCCCGGGCGCATACGGAAAGCCGCGCCCCGCGCTGGTGGTGCAGTCGGATCTGTTTCAGGCCCTGCCGTCCGTGACGGTGGTTCCCATCACAAGTGAGCGGCACAGTGCGCCGCTTTTTCGCATCGATCTTGAGCCCGATGCGGAGAACGGGCTCGCCAAAGCGTCCCAGGCCATGGTGGACAAGCTGCAGACCGTGCCGCGGGAAAAGGTCGGAGAGGTCTTCGGGCATGTGCATCAGGACAAGATGCTCGAGATCGTCCGCTCCCTCTCCCTCTTCCTGGGCCTCGCCTGACAGGGGCCGTAGCCTGGCCTCAGACCCGCATGTCCAGGCGGGGGGCGGCGCTTTGCGGCTGCGACCCGGTCTGCGATCCGGCGGCGTAGCGGGAGCGGCCCTGGGGGGCGGACGGGCGTTCCTGTTCGGCGTCTTGCCCGGGGGCGGCGTCCGGGTCCGCGCCGGGCACGGGTTCGGAGCCAAGGGCGGCCAGGGCCGGGGCCAGGACGATGGGGGAAAAATTCTGCGAGGGCGAGGACTGGGCGGCGCGGGCCGGTTCCTGCCCCTGAGTGGCGACGCCCTGCCCGTCCGCCACGGCCCGGGCGGCGTCAGGGGAGACGGCCTGGGGCCAGGAGGTGGCCAGGAGGGACCGGGCCAGGGAGTGGGAGGCGTTTTCGATCATGGCCGCCGCCGGTGACAGAATTTGCCTTACTGCATGGTCTTATCGGCCGGCGGCAGGGGAAACTTGAGGGGGGAGCGAAAAAATATTTTTCCCTCCGCTCAGCCAGGCGCGGACGACCCCGGCGGTGCGGCTGGCGGCAGGCCGAAACCTGCCGGAATGCTTAGAGGAAGACCTTGTAGGAGGTGCCCAGGGCGGCGGCCAGCCGTTTGGCCATGTCCTTGCCGATGGGGCGGCGGCCGTGCTCCATCTCGGAGATGTGGCTGGGGCGGCAGCCGACCAAGGCGGACAGGGCCTTCTGGGTCATGTTTTCGCGATACCTGGCCCCGGCCAACACATGCCCGGGATGCCGGTCGGGAAAGGCCTCGGTCCAGGGGATGGTGTCCGAATCGGGCTTGTCCGGCGCGGCATCAAGAAGGGCGATGATGGAGGACACAGCGTCCTTGAGCCTGTCGGCCACGTCGTCCGGGGCGTCGATGAGAATGTGTGTGCGGCCGTCAATACGGCGCTGACTCATGTGTACCGGCATAGATGATCTCCACTGTTCTTTCCGCCACGACCCGCCAAACGGCAACATAGGTCGGGTGTCCTTTCTTCAGATGGCAATGGTGCCTGCCGCCGCCCAGAGCGGAATAGTTCGGCCAGTCGCCTCGAACCGGGCCGCGTGCGGCGATGTCCGCCCGCAGGAAGTCCAGGGTGGCACGGACCTTTGGCGGCAGCGATTCGATGCCTTTGGCGGTTTTCCGCTTGAGTCGGACATCCCATTGCATGGGGTGAAGATATCAATTTTTGGTAAAAAAGCAAGCGACGAGGTAGAGGGGTATACGATCACTGTACAGACTATCAATGTACAAACTGTAAGGATTATCCCTGAGCGCAATACCCATAAATATGTAAATTCATTTCAGATAAATCTTCATATATTTGATCTATCTCTTCCTCACATATGTCCAGCAGCGAAAATATATATTTATCGATATCTAGAAGCAGGGAATCCATTTTTTTGTTAAATTTTTCTGTCTTGGCAGCGGACTCTGCTGAACCATCCATGCTGTGGATGGATTTTAGGAATTTCGTTTCTTCAACAAGTATGTTTTGCGCCTTATCACTCAATTCAATTTGTTGAGACAGATTTACAATAGATGGGAATGACCGACCAGATGTTGATACTAAAAAATCAAAAAAGTCATCAAAATTAAGTACTTTTGATAAATACCATTGAAAAAAAGTTGATTTGAAGAGACATATAAATATAGCAGCGTGACTTTGGTCGTTGAAAGTTAACGAAACCGAAGGGTAATCCGTTATGTATTGTGCAGAATCTTTGGTGATAAATGTTCCTCCTCCAATCGAAACAAGGATTGTATTTTTTGATAATTCTTGCCATTTGATGTCTGCAGCCTTTTCTTTTTGTATATTGTTGAATGTGGGACAGGAGAATCGAAGGTAGCTGTCTGGGAGCCTTCCTCCTTTGACTTTAATTTCTCCCTTACCAGAAGTTAAGACTGCATATTCGCCATTCGCAAATCCATTGGTGTTATTCCTCCCGGTACAGTCATATACATGGTCCGTCAGTTTTGATATTTTTAGAAATGATCTTGAAAATTCTTTATATGGGATTATTATTTGATCGTTCTTGTATGCAATTGAAAAGTTTAAGAGATTGTTTTTTAATTTGTACGTGCGATCAGTGATCCCTTGTATTTCTTTCTCTTTTCTTTTGCCATATTTATGATGAATTTTCTTGGCAACAATGGATTCAATATCATTTGCCTTTGCTTTGTTGCAATGATTGCTTTTGTCTAACAGATAGCAAATATGGTTATATAAAATAAGCCTTTGAGATGTTGAAAATTCAAAAAAACATACTCTCTTGTTTTTGAAGCGGGAAAATGAGTGATATTTCCAGAGCCTGGGACGTAGTTCAAATTTGTTTTTAGTATAGTTATAAAATTGTTGATAATTTTGTCAATGTCTTTTTTTGTGTCCTTACTAGCATGAGTGTCAACTTCAAATTGTATTAATCCCTTCTCGCTATTCAATAGCGCGCATACGGTTTCACAAAATGTATTTTTCAAGTCATCACTAATCTTTTCGTCTTGCAATGAAAAGTTTAGTGGAAAAATAATTTTGTCTTTTTTAAAATTATTGCATAGCTGTTCTGCAATTTCAGAAAAAGTAGTGACGCCTTTTCGTGATAGTAAAGATTTTAGGACTTGATTGTAAGTGGAGTCTGCGGTCCGATCGATGAGGAAAAAAGCAGAGCCAACTCTTTCGCCTGTTCTCCCATGATAGTCTGAATCCTGGATAAATTGTAATTTTACGGATCTTTTGGTTCCTAAATTTGGTAAGAGATTTGTAATTACATAGTCTTTTGTGTCTCGCTTGTTAAAGCCAATGCATAGTAAATTATTGTTCTGCAAAATATGGAGACGTTCTTTTCTAAACGAATCAAAGTCGTTGATAATGCCTGACGATGAATCGGCATGTGGAGCATAAATAAAACAATTGTCTAAAAATCTATTTTTAAACTTGTTTATCAACGTATTCGAGTCAATCCTATACATAAACTCGCAATTTCCATTAATGGCATCTTGATTATTTCCAGAAAGATCTAATAGAAATTTCTCAACATCATCTGGAGATATGTGGTCATTGTTAAAGACTATGATGTAATGTACTCCAGGGTATGCATTGACTTCGATGGCCATCAATATTTTAACATTGTTAAATAAAATAATCTCTTCCTCAATGCACTTGATTTCTTCAGTATTGATGCTTTTTCTTTGCCGCATTAAAGTTAGCAGTGCATTGTTGTCGTTTTTAATTTGAATTAACCGTTTATACCCACGAACAGAATTATGATCAGATATCCCAATTATCTTGATCGAATTCTTTTGCGCATCTCTAAGGATGCTGATGTAATCATCATTTTCATGTCCGCCACGCCAATCTTCTGAAATTGGAGTGTGAACATGTAGGTCAACATATAATGAATTATCTGTGCCCATAGTGGCCTCACTATGTGATTAGTTGCTCATTGATCTGCTTCCGCCGTCGCTATTCGTCCTCCTGCGCCTCTCCTACCTCGGTCTCCACCCCAAGCTCGCCGTCGCGAAGCGCCCGGCGCAGTATCTTGCCGCTTCGGGTGTGCGGCAACGCCTCGCGAATCTCGATGGCCTTGAAGGCCACAATCGGCCCAAGCTCACGCCGCACGTGCCGCGCGATATCCGCCCGCAGCCCGTCCTCGCCGTCGAACTGATCCTCGAACCCGGGCGACGGCACCACGAACGCCTTGGCCACCTGCCCCTTGATCCTGTCCGGCAGCCCGATCACCGCCGCCTCGGCCACGGCCCGGTGGGACAAAAGCGCCGCCTCCAGTTCCGCCGTGCCCATGCGCCGCCCGGCGATGTTCAGCACGTCGTCGGCCCGGCCCTGGATGAAAAAATAGCCGTCCTCGTCGCGCCGGGCCATGTCCCCGGCGAAATACATCCCCGGGATGCGGTTCCAGTAATCCGCCAGGCAGGCCCGGGCCTCGCCCATGTCCTCGGCCGGTTCCTTGAACATGCCCGGCCACGGCTTCCTGATGACCAGAAAGCCCCCCTGGCCCGGCGGCAGGGAATTGCCCGCCGCGTCCACCACGTCCGCCGCCACGCCCGGCAGGGGCTTGCCCACGGAGCCGGGTTTGAGGGGCGAGATGGGCAGGGGGCTGATCATCATCATGCCCGTCTCCGTCTGCCACCAGGTGTCCAGCACCGGGCAGCGCGAACGGCCGATGTGCTTGTGCAGCCACAGCCACGTCTCGGCCCCGATGGGCTCGCCCACGGACCCCAGCAGGCGCAGGGTCGAAAGGTCGTGTTTCTTGGGATACTGCGGCCCGTAGCGCATCAGCAGCCGCAGGAGCGTGGGCGTGGTGTACAGCGACGTCACCCCGTGCCGGGCCACCATGCTCCACAGCCGGTCGGCCTGGGGATAGAGGGGATGGCCCTCGTACATGATGGAGGTGGCCCCGGCCAAAAGCGGCCCGTAGACCCCGTAGGCGTGGCCGGTGATCCAGCCCGGGTCGGCGGTGCAGAAATAGATGTCCGTGGGCTTGACGTCGAAGACCTCGCGGAAGGTGTGATGCACCCCCACCATGAAACCGCCGTGGGCGTGGGCCACGGCCTTGGGGCGGCCGGTGGTGCCGGAGGTGAACAGCACGAACAGCTCGTCGTCCGACTCCATGGCCGCGCAGGCGGCCTCGGCGGATTCCCGGCGCACCACGTCGTGGTAGTACAGGTCGCGCGGCGCGGTCATCTCCACGTCGATGCCCACCCGGGGCACCACCACCACGGTCTCGGCGCAGCCCGGGGACACCCCGTGCAGGGCGTCGTCCACCACGGGCTTGAGCGCGATGACCCGGCCGCCCCGGTAGAAGCCGTCGGCCGTGACCAGGATTTTGGAGCGGGCCTCGTTGATGCGCTGGCGCAGAAACCGGGCCGAGAACCCGGCGAACACCAGGCTGTGCGACGCGCCCACCTTGGCCGCGGCCAGCATGGCGATCAAGGTCTCGGGCAGGGGCGGCATGTAGAGCGTCACCCGGTCGCCCCGGACAAGGCCCAGGGACCGGAAGGCGTTGGCCAGGCGGTTCACCTCCCGGGACAGCTCGTAATAGGTGAATTTGCGGCAATCCCCGGCCTCGCCCTCCCAGATCAGCGCCAGCCGGTTCTTGTTGCCCGAGCGGGCGTGGCGGTCCAGGGCGTTGTGGGCGATGTTGACGCGGCCGCCGGGAAACCAGCGGAAACGCGGCGGATCGGCGTCGTCGAGGACGCGCTCCCAGCGACGGTGCCATTCCAGCTCCTCGGCGGCCCGCTCCCAATAGGCCAGGGGATCGGCGGCGGCCAGGGCCAGGGCGGATTCCAGGTCGGCGGGGGTGACGTTGGCCTCGATGACGGTCTGGGGATCGGGCCGGAATACCCGGTTTTCCACATGCAGGGCGTCGAGCGCGCCGGGTTTGGATTCGTCGTTTCTTGTCGGCACGTCACAACTCCTACAGCCCGAGCACCTGTTTGAGCTCGCCGATGCGGCGGCGGCCGATGGGCAGTTCGATGCGGGTTTTGCCCGCCGTGCGCAGCATGAAGTTGCCGCCGGGCAGCGAGGCGATCTCCGTGACCAGGTCCAGGTTCACCAGGTATTTGCGGTGCACCCGGAAGAACCGGTGGGGCTTTAAGCGGTCCTCCAGCAGTTTCAGGCGATAGGAGGTGAGAAATTTCTGGGTGGCCGTGTGCACGAAGGAATAGTCCTCGTAGGCCTCCACGAAGATGATCTGGGTGTAGGGAATGAGGATGGTCCGGCCGTCCAGGGTGACGGGCAGCTTCTCGATGTCGCGCGGCCGCTTGAACTGGCTTAAGTCCCAGGCCTGCTTGAGGGCGGAGATGAAGCGGTCCTCCTCCTCCTCTTCCAGGGGCAGGCGCACGGTCTCCTCGTCGTCGCCCCCGGCCTCGTCGCCGGGCGGTTCGTCGGCCTTCTGCCAGGCGGAAGGCGCGGAAATCTCCTGGAAGGCGGGTTTGACCCGGCTTAAGCGCTCGATGGTGCGTTCGAAGCGTTCCGCCGTGGCGGGCCACAGGAGGTAGTCGGCGGCCTCGAGCTCGAAGGCGGCGAAGGCGTGGGATTCGTCGGCGGCCAGGAACACCAGCCCGGGACGGTTCTTGCGGCTGGCCAGGGTCCGGGCCAGGTCCAGGCCGGAGATGCCGCCGGGCAGGTCCACGCCCAGGAACACGATGCCGTAGGGGATGGCGCGCAGGAGTTCCCCGGCCTCGAAGGCGCTGACCGCCTCGCCCACCACCCGGATGAAATCCACGCCGCCCAGGTATTCCCGGAGGGTGGTCCGGGCCTTTGGGTCGGGGTGCACGAGCAGGGCGGCGATCTTTTCCATGACGGTGCCGGGTGAGGGTGTCGGGCGCGCCCCTCCGGAGAGCGGAGGAGGCGCTTTGGGTTGCTATCACGCCTGCGGCGGGCTTGCCAAGGGAGCGGGGCGTATATGTATTTCGGAGGGTCGGGTGGTGGGGCGGAGGGGTGACGGTTTGCTGGTTGGCGCGTGGGCCGGGCTCGGGGTTGCTGGTTGGCGCATGGGCCGGGCTCGGGGTCGGCGGCAAACGTCCGGCTGCGACGAATTGCGCTGCGCTCCACGTCGCCGCCGTCCGTTTCCGGCGACCCCGAGCCCGGCCCGGAGTGTGGATCGTGCCCGGGAGTCTGGCGAAAGGCGGAAGAGTTTGGTTTGGAAGAGAAAATACACAGGTATTTTCAGGGTGGGGCGATCCGTCGCCCGGCCTGGGGGCCGCAAAAAGTCCCACTTTTCCCGTCCGGGGTTTCCAAAGGGGGCGTGCCCCCTTTGGCCGCCGGAGGCATTCCCCCTCCACCCTCCCCGTCACCCCCCGGCGTGCCGGGTCAGAAAGATGTCGAGCTGGTTGGCGAAGGCCTCCTTATCCTTGTTGCCGAGCGGCGGCGGCCCGCCGGTCGTCACGCCCGCGCCGCGCAGCTCGTAGAGCAGGTTGCGCATGGTCAGGCGGCCCTGGATGTTGTCCTTGGTATAGAGTTCCCCCCGGGGATTTAAGGCGTGGGCGTCCTTTTCGATGACCTGCGCGGCCAGGGGGATGTCCGCCGTGATCACCAGATCGCCTTGCGCCACGCGCTCCACGATGACCGCATCCACCACGTCGAACCCCTGTCCCACCCGGATGGCGTCGATGTACGGCGACGGCGGGGTGTATAGGGTCTTGTTGGCCACCAGGGTCAGGCCGATGCGCAGGCGCGCGGCGGCGCGAAAGAGGATTTCCTTGATGGCCGTGGGCAGGGCGTCGGCATCGGCATAGATGTGCATGGGGTTCCTTGGGGCGTGGAGAATGCGGGTCCGGGGCACACGGGAAGGACGCCATCTGACGCCATCCGGGCGAGCTGTCCCGAGGGCGGCGGGAAATCCGAAACGCGCGGTCTCAGCGGCGATCCAGCTCCAGCTTGAGCGGCGCGTCGCCGTCTTTCTTCCCGGCCGCAGCGCGCACGGCGTCGATGATTTTAACCGCCGTGGCCCGGTCCGGGGCATACAGGGACACGGTCTCCTCGCTGATGCGGCCGCCAAGAAGCAGCCGCCCAAGGGAGTTGGCGAAACTGTGCATGCCGTGGGCCTTGCCCTGGGCCACGACCTCGGAAAACGTGGCCTCCCCGGTCTCGCCGTGCACGATCATCTCCCGCACCCGGAGCGTGGGGGCCATGACCTCGAACACGGCGGCGCGCGACCCGTCCACGGTGGGCACCAGCCGCTGGGCCACGGCCAGGCGCAGGCAGCCGGCCAGGGCGGCCCGGGCCGAGCGTTCCTCCGCCGGTTCGAAGAGGCCGGCCAGCCGGGAGACCAGGCCCCCGCAATCCGTGGCGTGCACCGTGCAAAAGACCAGATGGCCGGTCTCGGCGGCCCGCAGGGCGGCCTCGGCCGTCTCCCGGTCGCGGACCTCGCCCACCAGGATCACCCGGGGGGCCTGGCGCATGGCGGCCCGCAGGCCGCTGGCAAAGTCCTGGAAATCCGGCCCCAGCTCCCGCTGGGAGACAATCGCCCGCTTGGGCGGGTGCAGGTATTCCACCGGATCTTCCAGGGTGACCACATGCACCGCCCGGGTCTGGTTGATCAGGCCGATGAGCGCCGCCAGGGTGGTGGATTTCCCCGAACCCGTGGCCCCGGCCACGATCACCAGCCCGTCCAGGGCCGCGGCGGCCTCGGTCACAAGCCTGGGCAGGCCCAGGGATTCGGCCGGGGGGATGGCCTCCGGGAGACGGCGGAACACCATGGCCGTGGCCCCCAGGCGCAAAAACACGTTGGCCCGCAGGCGCACCCCGGACGGCAGGGCCAGGGCCAGGTCGGCCGAGCCGGTGGCGGCGTGACCGGCCTTGGCGTGGGGTTTCTCCTCCAGAAGCGCCCGGGCCATGGCCGCCGTGTCGGCCTCGGTCAGCATGTCCGGCAGGCCGCCGGTCACGGGGCGCAGCTCGCCCGCCACCGAGGCCATGGCCGGGCTTCCCGGCGACAGCAGGATGTCCGAGGCCCCGGGGGCCTGACTGAGGGCCGAATCCAGGAGATTTTCCAGAAAACGCATGTCCATCATGGTCTGCCTCGTGGCGCGCGGCCGGTCATTTCCCGGCCTCGGGGTCCGGCAGGCTGACGGGCGGCAGAAACGGGCGCAGGCGTTCGGGGTTCAGGGCCTTGGCGGCCGCCTCGCCCGGGGCGACCAGTCCCTTTTGCACCAGTTCGATGAGGGAGTCCTCCATGGTGCGCATGCCGAATTTTTTGCCCGTCTCCATGGTGCCGGGAATCTGGTGGATCTTGCTTTCCCGGATGAGGTTTTTGACCGCCGGGGTGGCGATGAGGATCTCCAGGGCGGCCACCCGGCCGGGCCGGTCGGCGCGGCGAAGGAGGGTCTGGGAGATCACGGCCCGCAGGGACTCGGACAGGGCGGCCCGGATCTGGGCCTGTCGCTCGCCCGGGAAGACGTCGATGATGCGGTCCACGGTCTTGGGGGCGGACATGGTGTGCAGGGTGGACAGCACCAGATGCCCGGTCTCGGCGGCCTCCAGGGCCAGTTCGATGGTCTCCAGGTCGCGCATCTCCCCCACCAGGATGATGTCCGGGTCTTCCCGCAGAGCGCCGCGCAGGGCCTTCTGGAAGCTTGCGCTGTCGCGGCCGATCTCGCGTTGGTTGACGAGGCATGCGGCGGATTCGTGCACGAACTCGATGGGGTCTTCGATGGTCAGGATGTGGTCCCGGCGATTGGCGTTGGCGTGGGCCAGCATGGCCGCCAGGGTCGTGGACTTGCCCGAGCCCGTGGGGCCCGTGACCAGGACCAGCCCCTTGTGCAGCATGGCCAGTTCGGCCAGCAGGGGGGGCATGCCCAGCTCGTCCAGGCTGGCCACGCGGCTTGGAATCTCCCGGAAGGCGGCGGCCATGCCGCGCTGCTGCATGAAGTAGTTGACCCGGTAGCGAGCCAACCCCGGGGCCTCGTGGGCGAAGTCGATGTCCCCGGTCTCCTCGAACAGCTTGATTTTGCGCTCCGGGGTGATCTCGTACAGGAGCTTGCGCAGGCTGTCGGCGTCGAAGGCGGGGTATTTCACCCGTTCGAGCACCCCGTTGAGGCGGATGAGGGGTTGCGCGCCGCTGGACAGGTGCAGGTCCGAGGCCCCCATCTCGTGCATCATTTTGAAAAAGGCGTCGATCTGGGCCATGCCGGGTCTCCGGGGGGGTGCGGTGTTGGCGGGCGCGGGGTTCGTCCGGGCGGCCCGTTTCC
>Ga0232083_100346_pt1 | contig 12295 bp, 12 predicted proteins | sample SJ1SFenscriptome_3_FD_186093 | JGI IMG/M metagenome (GOLD analysis project Ga0232083, IMG submission 186093) | Metatranscriptome of enriched culture of PCE-dechlorinating microbial communities from Ithaca, New York, USA - SJ1.SFe4 (Metagenome... ...
GACCGACTAGGTCTCAACCCGTATGGCATCGGAGAAAGGGGTTTCGTATTGACATCTCACAACCCGTCTGTTAAAAAATTAACCTTCCTGTCTTTTCAAATTATACCGGAACGGTCCCCGAGTTGAACGGCCCGGGACCGGGGAGGTCGAAAGGTCTGCGCGGAAGCAATCCGAGCAATCGGATGGAAAATCGAAACAATCGAATGTCTTAGGAGGTAGGTATGGCTCGTTTAAATGAGCATGAGGGTAAAGCGTTATTTAAGATTGCCAAGATGCTGATCCCCCAAGGGGATGTCGCCAAGACGCCGGAAGAAGCCAGAAAGATTGCTGAAAAACTGGGAAAGCCCGTGGTGATCAAGGTCCAGATCTGGACCGGCGGCCGCGGGAAGGCGGGTGGCGTGAAGTTTGCCGATACCCCTGAAGAGGCCGAGAAACAGGCAGCCGCCCTCCTGGGGGCCACGATCAAGGGTTACCTGGTGGAAAAGGTCCTGGTCGAGGAGAAGCTGGCCATTGACAAGGAATACTACGCAGGTATCGTCGTGAACGCCCAGGCCGACGCCCGCTGCCCCGTCTTCATGTTCTCCACCGAGGGCGGCATGGACATCGAGTCGGTACCCGGCGACAAGATCGCCATGATGAACATCGATGTCGTCCGCGGCTTCAAGATTTACGACGCCCTCAACCTCGCCAACAAGGTCAGGGTTCCCAGCGGACACATCACCCAGGTCGCCCGGCTCCTGGTCGGCCTCTATGAAACCTTTAAAAATTTCGGTTGCCGCCTCATCGAGATCAACCCCATGGTCGTCACCAAGGACGGCAAAGTCCTGGCCAGCGACTGTCGGATTTCAATCGACGATTCCTCAGCGATCCGCCATCCGGAACTGGGGATCGAGGTGGCCCGCGAGTCGGGAACGCCCCCCACGGAGCTGGACAAGATCGCTTGGTGGGTGGAGGAGAAGGACCTCCGCGGGACCTGCTACTTTGCCGAGATGAACAACCAAATCAAAGGGGAGTGCTTCGGGACGATCGGTTATCACGGCATGGGCGGCGGTGGCGCCATGCTCGGGGTCGACGGCCTCAACAAGCAGGGTCTCCGGGTCCCCGACTTCGCTGATACGAGCGGCAATCCTCCGGCCTCCAAGGTCTATCGCGCGGCCAAGCTCGTCTTTTCCCAGCCGGGTATTGATGGATACATGCTGGGCGGATTCATGGCGGCCAACCAGGAACAGTGGCACCATGCCCACGGCGTCGTCAAGGCCCTGAGGGAGGAACTTCCCAAATATCCTGGCTTCCCCGTCATGCTGCTCCTGGCAGGCAACAAGGAGAAGGAGTCCCTGGAAATCCTGAGGGAGGGAACGAAAGATCTCAACGCCCGGATCCGGATCTACGGCGGCGAACGTGTCTACGACACGGTCGGGCTCGCCGCGGAGATGAAGGAGATGGTTCTCGAATACAAGAAGGAACAGAAGAAGAAAGGGTAAAGGAGGCCACCCATGGAGTTTCAGGAACAGACGATCAAAGTCATCATTGATGACAGCAAATGCGCAGCATGTGAGTCCAAGGCCTGCATCGCGGCCTGCAAGACCTACGCTCGGGGGATATTGGTCCTGAAGGACGGCAAGCCCGCTGTGGAAGGGGATGCCAAGCGGCTCGGCACGGAGTGCCTGGCATGCGAATATGAGTGCTGGTTCAGGGGAAAAGGGGCCATCAAGATTGAGGCGCCGATCCCGGGGCTGGATGAGTACCGTAAGAAGCACGGAATATCCTAACCAAGAAGGTGGTGAAAATATGGCTATCTTGCTGACGAAGTCAACGAAAGTGGTGATTCAGGGGATTACGGGCCGCGAAGGTTCCATGCGCGCCAAGTTCATGCGACGCATGGGGACGAACGTCGTCGCCGGCGTCACGCCTGGCCGCGGCGGTGAGGAAGTGGACGGGATTCCCGTGTACAATACAGTCAAGGACGCCGTGAAGAACCACGGCCTGTTCGATGTCTCCGTGACCTTCATTCCCGGGACCGGCCTGAGAGACGCCGTCCTTGAGGCCTTGGATTCGGACGTCAAGTGGATCGTCATGCCCGTCGAGCGCGTTCCCCTCTTTGACATCCTGGAGATGGTCGGCTACGGGAAACAGAAGGGGGCCAAGCTTCTGGGGCCGGGTTCCATCGGAGTCAACGCTCCCGGTGTGGGCGTCCTGGGATGGCTGGGCGGTTCGGTCGAGTTCGCCAATCGGCACTTTGTGCCGGGCCATGTGGGCGTCATCTCCCGCAGCGGCGGTCAGTCTGGGACCTTGCCCTACGTCATCGCCCAGGCGGGTTTCGGCGTCAGCACGGTCCTCCATGTGGGGACCGAGCCGGTGACGGGCATGTCCTTTTCCGATGTCCTGCCCCTGTACCAGGAAGACCCTGATACGGACGTCATGGCCATCTTCGGCGAGATGGGCGGCTCCCACGAGGAGGAGGCGGCCCAGTTGGTGAAGTCCGGCAAATTCACCAAGCCGATCATCATCTACGTGTCCGGCGCCTGGGCGCCCGCGGGGATGAAGTTCTCCCACGCCAGCGCAATCGTGGAGCGGGGCAGCGGTTCGACCCAGGACAAGATCACGCGGCTCAGGGAAGCGGGAATCATCGTGGTGGACAACCCCAACGAGATCCCGGGGAAACTCAAGGAATTCAACAAGCAAGGCAAACTCAGGGTTAAATAACCCCCAATCGAGAAAGGAGATACGATTATGGCAGTCATGAGGTCTGTGTTCTATGTTCCGGCAAACCAGGAAAAATTCATCCTCAAGGCCCCGGGCATTCCGGCCGATGTGATCACCCTGGACTTGGAAGATGCCGTTCCGCCCTCTGAGAAGGTTAAGGCCCGCGAGGCGGCCAGGGAAAACCTGAAGCTTGTCGGTTCGGGCGGCGCGAAGGTCTTCTCCCGGATCAACAACTGGGAAACCCTGCTGACCAACGACGACCTTGAGGCGATTGTCCATGAGGGGCTCGACGGCGTGTGCCTGGCCAAGACCGGTCATCCCGACGACGTCAAGAGGCTCGACTGGAAGCTCGAAGAGCTCGAGAGACGGCGCGGCCTGAAGGTGGGCAGCGTTGCCATCCAGCTCTTGATCGAGACGGCCAAGGGCATGATCAACGCCTACGCCTCTGCCACGGCCAGCAAGCGCGTCTGCTCGCTGATCTTCGGAGCCGTCGACTACTGCAAGGACATGCGCGTGGACCTGACCACCGAGGCCACCGAGCAGCTCTACGGCCGGTACTACACCGCTGTGGCCGCCCGTGCCGCCGGCTGCGTCGCCATCGACTGCCCCTTCGTCGATTTCGCCAACATCCCGGCGTTCGAGAAGAGCGTCAAGGAAGGCCGCCAGATGGGCTATGAGGGCAGGATGCTGATCCATCCCACGCAGGTCGAGCCCTCCAACACCCTCTATCGGCCGACCCCGGCTCAGGTCGAGTGGGCCGCCGGCGTCGTGGATGTCTTCGAGAAAGAAGGGCTTGCGATGGGCAAGGCCGCCGTTTCCTTCAAGGGGAAAATGGTCGACACGCCGGTCTACGACAACGCCAAGATGATCCTGCAGCAGGAAAAGGAGATCAAGGACATGGAGGCCCTCCGGAAGAAGTAAGGGGCCCTGCGGGAAGGGAACAGTCGGCATAAGACTGTGGAACATCTGGAAAGCGGACAGGGATTCATGAAGTAAACTTTAAAGAAACCCAAACAGATTTATGCTGATCAATCTGATCAAACAATGATGGAACCATAAGCGAAGCAATCGCCTCTTTCGGGATTGCTTCGCTTTGTTTCAAGCGACGCGCCTCAACCGCCTCCAAGGGAAGATGCGGGCCGGGTCGTTGAAAGGAGTCAAATTATGGAACGCAATCAGATAATCCAGGAGCTGGCAAAGATCGTCGGGAAAGAAGACGTCATGGCCTCGGAGATGGAACTCCAGCTCTACGGGTATGACGCCTCCCTCATCCCGGGCAGACCGACGTGCGTCGTGATGCCCAGTTCGACGGAAGAGGTATCCAAGGTCGTCAAGTTCGCCCATGACAACGGGATTCCCGTGGTCGCCAGGGGCGCAGGGACGAATCTCAGCGGCGGCAGTTCCCCCACCGAAGGCGGGATCGCCCTGCTTTTCACCAGAATGAACAGGATTCTCGAGATCGACGTGGACAATCAGCGTGTCGTTGTGGAACCGGGGGCTGTGACTCTGGACATCAAGGGAGCCATCGGAAAATACGGCTATCTCTACCAGCCGGACCCCTCCAGTGAGAAGGCGACGACGATCGCCGGGAACCTGGGGGAGAACGCCGGCGGCGCCCACTGCTTCAAGTATGGTGTAACGAGCAACCATGTCCTCGGGGCCGAGGTGGTTCTCTATGACGGCCAGGTGGTCGAGATCGGCGGCAAGTCCCTCGACAACCCGGGGTTCGATTTACCGGGCCTGTTGGTCGGTTCGGAGGGGACGCTCGGGATGGTGACGAAGCTCACCCTCCGGATGATGCCGAAGACCGAGGCGGTCAAGACGATGCTGGCCATCTACGAAACGATTGCCGACGGCGCCAACACCGTCTCGGACATCGTCAAGGCCGGTATGATTCCCACGACGCTGGAGATGATGGACAACCTGACGATCAAGGCCGTCGAGGCAGCCTACCATGTGGGATTCCCAGAGGACGCCGCATCGATTCTCCTGATTGAGCTGGACGGCCTCAAGGACGGCATGGACCGCATGACCGACCAGGTGGTCGCCATCTGCAAGAAGAACAAGGTCCGCGAGGTGCGCGTGGCCAAAAACGACGCTGAACGAGACAAGATCTGGGCGGGCCGCAAGGGCGCATTCGGGGCCGTCGGACGGCTCCGTCCCAACTACCTGGTCAACGACCCGACCGTTCCCAGGACCCGGCTTCCCGAGGCCCTGGCTCAAGTGGTCGAGATCAGCAAGAAGTACAACCTCCCGATCGCCAACGTCTTTCATGCGGGGGACGGAAACCTCCATCCGCTTATCCTTTTCGACCAGAGGGACGCCGACGAAATGGACCGGGTGCACAAGGCGGCGCTCGAGATCATGGAGATCTGCGCCAAGATGGGCGGGACGATCAGCGGCGAACACGGCATCGGCGTCGAGAAACTCAAGGGAATGCCCTTTATTTTCAGCCCGCAGGACCTTGCCGCGATGCGGAATGTGAAACTGGCCTTTGACCCGGATGATGTCTACAACCCCGGAAAACTGCTCCCGGCGGAAAAGGCGGCCTGATCGAGGAAAGGAGATATCGGTATGTCCAACAATGATAAATTGGCTTCGAAAATGAAGGCAATCGTCGGCGAGGCCAATGTGATCGAAGATCCGGAAAAGCTCAAGGCCTACGCAGTGGACGGAGAGGCCCCCGGTCTGTTCGTCGCCCCCGGAACGATCGAAGAGACGTCGAAGGTGGTCGCCTGCGCCAACGCCGAAAAATTGTCCATCGTTCCGATGGGGAGCGGGACCAAGATGGGCCTGGGCGGCATTCTAAAGAAGAAGGCGGACATCCTCCTATCAACCCGGAGGATGAACCGCATTGCCGACTACGACATCGCCAACCTGACCCTGGGCGTGGAGTGCGGTCTGACGCTGGCCGAGGCCCAGGAGAAGCTGGCGGGCGAGGGGAGGGGCTATTTCATCCCCTTGGATCCCCCGTACAGCCGGAATGCGACCATCGGCGGGATCGTGGCGACAAACGACAGCGGCCCGAAACGTTTCATCTACGGGGCCGCACGCGACGTCATCCTCGGGGTCAAGGCCGTCATGCCCAACGGGGACATCGTTGTTTCGGGCGGCAAGGCCGTGAAGAACGTGGCTGGCTACGACATGACCAAGATGATGATCGGCTCCATGGGGGCCTTGGGGATCATCTGCGAGGTCATCTTCCGGATCTACCCCAAGCCGGACGCCGAGGCGACGCTTCTGCTCCCCTTTGGCACTCTGAACGAGGCCGCCGGCTATCTGAAGATGCTCCTTCACTCCAAGTTCTTCCCCGCCTCGATGGAGCTGATGAACGCCAAGGCAGCCTCCGGCATCACGGCCTCTGCAGGCCTGAAGGGGCCTTACGTGGCGGCGATCGGCCTGGAGGGGATTGAGGAGGCTGTGGCGCGGCAGGTCGCGGAACTGGGCGATCTGGGCCGCAAGGGCGGAGCGCTGGACGTGGTCACGCTCAAGGACCAGGCGCACCGCGATTTTTGGACCGCCTACCGGGATCTGACCGGTACTGCGGCCAAGTCCTCTCCCAATCTGGTGGACCTCAAATCCAATTTCGTTCTGTCCAAGGTGCCTGAGATGGTGATGGCCTTTGAAGCGGCCCTCAAGGATGCCTCTATGGAAGGGGTCCTGACCTGCCGGGCCGGCAACGGCATCCTGTACGCGGCGATTTCCCCGGGTGCGGACGCGGCGGCCAAGGCGGCAGCGGTCGCATCAATGGTGGAGCGTCTCACTGCGGAATCGGTGAAACAGGGCGGCAACCTCGTCGTCCAGGGGGCCCCACGGGCGATCAAGGAGAAACTCAGCGTGTGGGGAAAGACCCGCAGCGATGCGGTTCTGGTCCGCCGCCTGAAGGAGAAACTGGATCCGTCCGGAATCCTGAATCCCGGCCGGTTTGTGGCCGGCGTCTGAGGCGCTTAGGAAAGAGAGGTATAGGCGATTTATGGAAGACAAAAAATTGCTCAGCAACCATACAGGTGAGAATATCTACCATTGCATCAAGTGCGGGTTGTGCCTGGCCCACTGCCCGGTTTACAAGGAGGAACTCCTGGAGGTGGCCAGCCCCCGCGGCAAGGTCCAGCTCTCCCGATCGCTGGCGGAGGGGAAGCTGGATCTGAGCGAACAGGTCAAGGAGGCCTTCTTCTCGACCTGCCTGCTCTGCGGCTCCTGCGTCGCCAACTGTCCGAGCGGCGTGCATGGAGACCATCTCTTCTCCGGCGTCCGCTGGCGGGCGAAGCAGAAATACGGGATCGACTGGAGGAAGAGCCTGATGTTCCGGGTCCTGGCGAACCGGTGGCTCATGTCCAAGTCCGCTGCTCTGGGCGGGTGGGCGCGCCGGAATTTCAGCGGCCCCTGGATTGAGAGCAAGATCAAAGCCGGGGCCCTCTCGGTGGACCGCATCCCGCCCTTCAATAAGAAGGCCTTCTCCGAGACGGTCCCGGAGGTGGTCGCCCCGAAGACCGGCAAGGCCAAGGCAAGGGTCCTTTACTTCCACGGCTGCGCCACGAACTTCGTCTTCGGCAACATCGGCAACGCCGTCGTCGACGTCCTGTCCAAGATGGGAGTCGAGGTGATCATCCCCAAGGAGCAGGGCTGCTGCGGCCTGCCGATCTTCCTCTCCGGGGACCGGGAGACCTCGGTCGAGATCATCCGGGAGGCCCTGAAGCTCTTCGCCCGTGAGGACGTGGACGCGGTCCTGGTCGACTGCGGGACCTGCGGTGCTGCCCTGAAGAACGAGTACACCAACCTGCTCAAGGACCTCCGGGAACTGGGTGAGAAGGTGACGGACGAGGAGATCAAGAAGGCGGAGCTCCTGGCCTCCAAGACCCAGGATGTGACCGTCTTCATCGACGCGCACAAGGACTGGCTGCCCAAACTCGGCGAGAACGGCCAGAAGATCCGCGTGACCTACCACGATCCCTGCCATCTGGTGAAGGGGCAGAAGATTAGCGCTCAGCCACGGAATATCCTCAAGTCGATTCCCGGCGTCGAATACGTCGAGATGCCCGGGGCCAATGACTGCTGCGGCGGCGGCGGCTCCTTCCAGGTGGAGCACGGTGAGATTTCGGCCAAGATCACCAAGCGCAAGATCGACAACATCAACAGCACCAAGGCCCAGGTGGTGGCCACCTGCTGCCCGGGGTGCAACGTGACGATCTCCAACCACCTGGATCCGGCCCGGGGTATGAGGACCATGCACCCGGTGGAGCTCCTCCAGGCGGCTCTGGCGAACAGCAAATGACCGTTGCCTTCCCGGCCCTGCGCCTTCTGCACGGCGGGGGCCGGGAGGGGGTTCGGAACGGAAAAAGGGGGGGATGAAAGGAGGATTTTTTCTTATTGACAGCCTTGGACCGGGATGTTAAGGGTCGAAAGTTCCATTCTGCAAAACGTCTGACCAAGGCGAGGTGACATAAAAGAAAGGCCTTTGATCTCTTAAACGGCAGTACTTTCCATGGATGAGTTGAGGTTTGTCCTGACCGAGCATCTTCGGGTGGGCGGTTGGGTCCTTTTAAACCCATTTGACAAGGAGGATTGCTAATGAGTAAGGAAGCGAAGAAGGTCAAATCACCTAAGGAAACCAAGTCACGGCGTAACTTTCTGAAGACCGCGGCGGTTGCGGCAGGCACCGCGGCGGGGGTCATGGGGTTCCCCGGTGTGATGCGCCTTTCCGCAGCGGCACCGATCAAGTGGAAGATGCAGACCTGCTGGGATGCCGGAACGGTCGGTTACACCAAGTTCCAGGATTTCGGCAAGAAGGTCGCCGAGATGACTGAGAATTCGCTCCAGATCGAATGTCTGCCCGCCGGCGCCATCGTCGGGACCTTCGAGATGTTCGACGCCGTCAAAGCAGGGGTCTTCGACGCCTACCACAGCTTCGACGTCTACTGGCCAGGAAAAGTTCCTGTCTGTACCTTCCTCACCTCCTACCCCTTCGCCATGGACCGCCCCGACCAGTGGGACACCTGGTACTGGGTCCTGGGCGGGAGGGAGCTCGCCCGCGAGGCCTACGGGAAACACAACATGATGTACCTCGGGCCCATCCAGCACGACGACAACCTGATCCACTCCAAGATCCCCATCCGCTCCTTCGAGGACTTCAAGGGCAAGAAGATCCGCTACCCGGGCGGGATCATCGCCGACATCTACCGCGCGGCTGGCGTCTCCACGGTTCTGCTGCCGGGCGGGGAGGTCTATCCGGCCCTGGAGAAGGGCGTCATCGACGCCTCCGACTTCGTGGGTTGGGCCGTCAACTACAACCTGGGGTTCGCCGAGATCGCCAAGTACATCATCATGGGTCCGCCCTCCACGCCTTGCCTCCATCAGCCCGTCGACTTGATGAGCATCGAGGTGAACATGAACAAGTGGAAGGCCCTGCCCAAGCACCTCCAGGTCCTGCTCGAGGCCGCCGTGGCGTGGCATTCCATCGACCACTACACGGGGATCCAGAAGGCCGACATCGACGTCATTCCCAAGTACAAGGCTAAGGGCGTCGAGATCATCCGCCTGAAGGAGAAGGACCTCGACAAGTTCCGGAAGTTCGCCCCCGAGCTCTGGGTGAAGTGGGCCCAGAAGGACCCGCTGGCCATGAAGGCCTTCAAGTCCCAGTGGGAGTACATGAAGTCCGAGAAGATGAAGTACTACACCGATGCGGACTTGGTGGACAGCAAGGGCAAGAAGCTCACCATCTAGTAGGGGTCCGGGCGGGGGAGGGGACCCTCCCCCGCTTTTTTAAAAGGTGTGCTGTGGGGGGAAGGAGCCGGTCGGGATCGGCATCCCAAAGCACCTTTCCCCTCTCCTTTTAGGATCTTTAGATCGAAATGCGGTGTCGCCGCAACCCCCGGGGCCGGCCCCGGGGAGGGGCGGTTGTGTGTTCAGGCGGCCGGGAGGCGAGGCCGTCGCAGAATTCATAGGGAAAGGCTGAATTATGGACGTGAGGACCTTCATTATGGCCGTCGAGAAGACCAACCTCTTCGTTGGCAGGCTGATGGCCTATATATCGATGATCTGCGTGGTCGTGATCTCCTTCGAGGTGATCATGCGCTACGTCTTCGGCATGCCGACGAACTGGGGCCACGAGCTGATGTACTCCCTGTTCGCCATGTACTACGTCATGGTCGTGGGCGTGGCCCACTACTGGCGGGCCCACGTGCGGGTCGACGTGGTCTACGCGACGCGCAGCCCCAGGACCAAGGCGGTCATGGACCTGATCACGGCCGTCTTCTTCTATACCTTCGTTCTGGTCTACATCTGGACCTCCTGGAACTTCTACTGGAGCTCCCAGATGATGAACGCGGGCAACAGCTTCCTGGGGATCGAGCTTCCCGGCGAGGCCTCATTCACGGATTGGGCCCCTCCCCTCTATCCGATCAAGTTCCTCATGCCCTTCGGCGGGGTACTGCTCCTCCTGCAGGGCATTGTCTGGACCATCCGGGACGCCCACATGGCCTTTACAGGGAGGGAACTTAAATGAGCATCGAATGGATTACCGTTGTCATCTTCGGCAGCATGGTGCTGGTCATGTTCCTGGGCCTGCCGGTGGCCTTCTCCACCGGGTTCGTGGGCATCGTCTGCACCGCCTTCTTCCAGGGGCCGGAGGCCGTCAATGTGGTCCCTACGAGGATCTTCGGCCTCATGACCAACTACCTTCTGGACGCCATCCCGCTGTTCATCCTGATGGCGAACCTTCTCGAGCGGAGCGGGATCGTCGAGGATATCTACATGATGGTCTACCACTGGCTCGGCTGGCTCAAGGGCGGCGTGGCCACGGCGACGGTCGCCGCCTGCACGATGATGGCCGCCATGGCCGGCGTTGTCGGGGCCACCGAAGTGACCATGGGCATGATCGCCCTGCCCCAGATGCTCAACCGCAAGTACGACAAGCTCCTGGCTTTGGGCGGCATCCTGGCAGGCGGGACACTGGGGATCCTGATCCCCCCGAGCGTCATGCTGATCGTCTACGGGATGGTGGACAACTCCTCCATCGGCCAGCTCTACGCCGGAGCCTTTCTGCCGGGCTTCCTGCTCTCGGGGCTCTACATCCTCTACATCACGATCCGCTGCTACATCAACCCCAAGTTGGGTCCGGCCGTCCCCAAGGAGGAGCGACTTGACTGGATCGGCCTGATCAAGGTCGCTGTGCCGATCATTCCGGGCGCGATCCTGATCTTCCTGGTTCTTGGGACGATCGTCATCGGCATCGCCGCTCCGACCGAGGCGGCTGGCGTGGGCTGCCTCGGCGCCTGGATCATCGGGGTCGTCAAGCGGCGCCTGACCTGGAAGGACACGGTCCAGGCCGCGGTCAACACGATCAAGGCCACGGGGATGGTCATGTGGACCATGTTCGGGGCGAACATCTTCATCGCCCTGTACATCATGGTGGGCGGCGGGGACTTCGTCAACGTCATGCTCGTGGGTTCGGGCATCGACAAGTGGCTGGTCATCTGGATCATGATGGGGATCGTGATCTTCCTGGGCTGCTTCGTGGACTGGGTCGGGATCCTCATGCTGATCATCCCGCTCTTCGGGCCCATCATCCGGCAGCTCGGCTTCGACCCGATCTGGTTCGGCGTCCTGATTGCCGTGAACCTGCAGATGTCCTTCCTGACGCCGCCCTTCGGGATGTCGCTCTTCTACCTCAAGAGCGTCTCTCCGCCCGAGGTCTCCACGGTGGACGTCTGGAAGTCGGCCTTCCCGTTCCTGGCCCTGCAGTTCGTCGGGTTGGTGTTATGCATGTACATCCCCGACATCATCCTCTGGGCACCTAAGCTTTTGTTCAGGCACTAGGGGTCGTTTGCGGGGATTCGGCGGCGGGCCAGCCCGCCGCCGAATCCCTTCGGAAAAGGGCGGACCATGCAGGCGGGGCAGGATAAGGACAGAATAAGGGTGTTTCAGGCTCCGGTGCTCTATGTGGCGGTCTTCTATGGGATCATACTCCTCTGGACCGTTGGCACCGTGCCCCTGATCGTCCAGAAGTTCCAGGACGGATGGCTCAAGGGGGACTGGCTGTACGCCGCGATGATCGCCTTCTTCTACGGCTACACCTGGTATTGGGCCCTGGGCCTTTTCACTTCCATCTCCCTGGACGCCGGGGGGCAGGTGGTTCTGAAGGGGGTCCGACGGCGCCTGGCGGTTCCGGCCGGCCAGATCCGCGCCATCGAGGGATCCCGTTTTTCCGGCGGGTTCGGTTTTGTCAAATTCAAGCTGTCCCGCGAGAGCGGTTATCTGTTCTGCTACCAAAGGGACGAGGCATTGGACGAGATCCTCAAAGGGATCGGGAGGGCCAATCCCCTTCTGAGGGCCGTCCGGATATAACCTCCGGGTCCGACAGGGATGATCGGGCCCGGAAACCACTGCAAGGAGTATCGACCATGACCGCTATGTTTACCATTCCCGGGAACACGTTGCTCGTCTTCGGCGCTGGCATCGTCATTGCCGTCATCGGCTTTGTCATCTATGGCTGCGTCAAGGGATGGAAGAACGTGATGCCGGAGTATAACAAAAAGAATAATGATGAAGTGACTATCGACGGCTAGTGCCCGTAGCCCCGCCCTGCGACAGAGGA
>Ga0232083_100361_pt1 | contig 11959 bp, 7 predicted proteins | sample SJ1SFenscriptome_3_FD_186093 | JGI IMG/M metagenome (GOLD analysis project Ga0232083, IMG submission 186093) | Metatranscriptome of enriched culture of PCE-dechlorinating microbial communities from Ithaca, New York, USA - SJ1.SFe4 (Metagenome... ...
GGCAGGCACCTTTTTGACCCGTTACAAGGATCTCGGACCATGAACGTGACTTTCATCTTCCCCGACTGGGTGGACCCCGAGGCGACCATCGAGCACGACAAGCAGGGGCACGGCATCGGCCACCTGAGCTTCGCCGTGGCCACGCTCTCGGCCGTGCTCAAGCAGAGCGGTCACGACGTGAACCTTCTGCACATCTGCTACACGCCCAAGGAGACGTCCTTCAAGGACATGCTCCGTGAGCAGTGCGGAAAGACCGACCTCTTCGCCTTCTCGTTCACCGAGGTGGAGAAGTTCTGGGTCCGGGACATGGCCCGCTGGATTCACGAGGAGACGGGCAGGCCCTGCATCGGAGGCGGCATCTATCCGACCCTGGAGCCGGAAAAGACCCTGCGGATGCTCGGCCTGGACATGGCCTGCATCGGCGAGGGCGAGGACGCCATGCTCGAGGTCTGCGCCCGCATGGAGCAGGGCCGGGACGCCGAGGGCGTGGAGAACATCTGGTTCCTGCGCGGCGAGGAGCTGGTCAAGAACCCCACCGGCCGCTTCGTGGAGGACTTGGACACCCTGCCGCCCTTCGACTACGACCTCTTCGACCCCAGCCGCCTGAAGATCTTCGTCTCCAACCTGCCCCGGCTCTACTACCTCTGCACGCGCAACTGCGTCTTCGGCTGCGCCTTCTGCGCCAACCACGCCAAGCGCCAGGCCATGAAGTGCGGCAGCAAGTACGTGCGGCGCTTCAGCCCGGAGCGCGTCATCTCCGACCTCAAGCTCTACCTGAGCAAGTTCCCCCAGGTGCGGCTCATCCACTTCGCCGACGAGGTCATCCACCAGGACAAGGAGTGGTTCGGCCGCCTCATGAAGCTCTACCGCGAGGAGATCGCCCTGCCCTGGCGCTCCTACGCCATGGTCAAGGTGCTCGACGAGGAGGTCATCGGAATCATGGCCCGCTCCCATTGCGCGCGGGTCAACCTGGGCATCGAGGCCGGTTCGGCGCGGGTCCGCAAGCTCTACAACCGCCCCGAGGTCACCGAGGAGGAGATCATCGGAAAGATCAAGCTCCTCAAGCGCCACGGCATCGACGTGCATACCTCCACCCTGCTCAACGCGCCCACCGAAACCCTCGACGAGATGATCGAGACCATCAAGCTGGTGGCCCGGGCCGACACCGACATCGCCGTGACCGGCATCGTGGTGCCCTACGACGGCACGCGCCTGCGCCGCATGGCGGAGGAGATGAACCTCTACGACGAATTGGCCGTGGAGAACACCGGCGTGAGCATCCGGCCCGTGGACTGCACCCCGAACAAGGTTCTCTTCCTCTACCACGCCTATCGGCTGCTGGTGGAGGTCTACAAATACCTGTACAAGCGCCCGGGCCTGAGCCGCTTCCTGATGCCCGTGGTGGACGCGGTGGTCAAAAGCCCGCTGCTGCCCCACACGCTGCTCATCGCCATCCGCAAGCGCTTCTTCGAGGGCCGCATCCTGAACTGGGCCTACCGCAAGGCGGAAACCCGCCTGGGCAGGGAAGAGCGGAACCTGAAGACGGCCATCAACGAGGTGGTCGACCTGGACCATCAGGTCGCCCTGCCTCCGGGCCGGGAACAAGTCATAAGGAGGATGGGCCATGCCGCCGATCCCCGCTGACTTCGGCCCGGTTCTGGTGGTCGCCGCGCACCACGACGACGAGGTCCTGGGTTGCGGCGGGGTTCTGGCCCGCCTGGCCCGCGCCGGGCATGACGTGCATGTGGCCATCCTGGGCGAGGGGGCGACCTGCCGCCTGGACGACGGCGACGAAGCCGCCAAGGCCACGCTCGCACGCCTCCAGCAGGAACAGGCCCGACGCGCCGCCGCCATTCTCGGTGTGCGCGCGGTCCATTTCGGCGACCTCCCGGACAATCGCTTCGACTCCCTGCCCCTGCTGGACGTCGTGCGCCGGGTGGAGGCCCTGGTCCGCGAGGTCGGCCCCGGCCTCGTGCTGACGCATCACCACGGCGACCTGAACGTGGACCACGCCGTGACCGCGCGGGCCGTGCTTACCGCCGCCAGACCCCTGCCCGACCGGACGACGCGGGCCGTCCTGAGCTTCGAGGCCCCCTCCTCCACGGAATGGGCCTTCGGGCTTCCCGGCTCCCCGTTCCGCCCGACGCTGTTCGTGGACATCGCCGAGCACCTCCAGGCCAAGCTGGAGGCCCTGGCCGCCTATGGCGACGAAATGCGGCCCTTCCCCCACCCCCGTTCGGCCGAGGCGGTCCGCCATCTGGCCGCCCTGCGGGGTGCGACGGCGGGACGGACCGCCGCCGAGGCCTTCGAAATCCTTCATTGGACCATGTAGCGAGATCCGCGCCATGAAATCCGCTGAGAAAACCGCCCCCCCCTGCGACTCCTTCAGCAAGCTGCTGCACGCCTTCAGCGGCCTGCGCGGCTCCGTTCCGGCTCCCACGCGCCCGGAAACCGTGCTCTTCTGGCGTTCGCCCAGCGGCGTCCTGCCCTCCCTGACCATCGAGATGGTGGTGGCCCTGGGCCTGCGCCGACGCGGCCTGCGGCCCGTCTTCTCCATCTGCGGCGGGCTGCTCTCCGGCTGCCTCATGCGCGAAATGCACCGCGACCGGGACATGGACCGCTGGGGCAGGGAGTGCGCCCCCTGCGCCGAACAGGCCCGCGCCCTGCTCCGGGCCGCCGGGCTGGAGCACGTGGAGGCCGGGGAGACGGTGACCCCGGAGACCGCCGCGCGCCTCGATGAACTGGCCCAGGCCCTGCCCCTGGCGGACATCCCCGGGCACACGGCCCAGGGGGTCAAGACCGGCGAATTCGCCGTCTCCTCCCTGGCCCGCTACCTCGGCGGCGTGACCATGGACCCCGCGAGACCGCTCTACGAGCGCCTGCTGCGGGCCTTCTTCTCCAGCAGCCTGCGGAACACCGCGGCCGCCGCGGCGACCCTGGACCGCCTCCGCCCGGACCGCGTGGTCATGCAGGACGGCATCTACGTGGACTGGGGCCCGATGTTCAATCTCTGCCTGGCCCGGGGCATCCCCGTGACCCGCTGGGAACGCGGCTACGTCCTGGATCATCTCATCATGCGCACCTGCGTGAACGAGAACCGGCACATCTATTCCCTCAGGGACGCGACCTGGGCCGAACTGGCCGGACGCGGCCTGGGCGAGCGGGAGGACCGGCTGCTGGACGAGTACTTCGCCCAGCGCAAGTCGGGAGTCCGCAGCCTGCATCTGCTCTTCACCGAAAAGCCCCTGGACCGCGAGGCCTTCCTGGCCCGCTACGGGCTGGACCGCGACAAGCCCGTCTGGTGCGTCTTCCCGCACGTGGGCTGGGACGCCGCCTTCGCCCTCCAGGATCTCGTCTTCGAGGACCAGACGGAATGGCTCACCGCCACCCTGGAGATCATCCGCCACGTGCCGGAAGCCACCTGGCTCATCAAGGTGCACCCCTCGGAACACAAGCTGGACACCCTCTACGGGGTCCGCGAACTGGTCCGCGACCGCTTCCCGGACCTGCCGGGGCACATCCGGGTCATCCCCTCCGACGACGGGATCAACACCTACGGCATGCTCCCGCACATCCACGGCGGGATCACCTGCATGGGCACCGTGGGCCTGGAACTGGCCGCGCACGGCAAGCCGGTCATCCTCTCCGAGCGGGCCCACTACGGCGGCAAGGGCTTCACCCGGGACTCGGCCTCGCGGGAGGAATACGCGCGGACCCTGCGCGAAGCGGGCGGCATCCCGGCCTTGACCCCGGAGGAGACCGCCCTGGCGCGGATTTACGCCCACGCCTACTTCGTGTCCCGGCAACTGCCCTTCCGCTTCATCCATCATTTCGACAACCTCACCTTCACCTCCCTGGAGGAGCTGGACCCCGGCCGCGACCGGGCCATGGACCTCATCTGCGGGTCCATCCTCGACGGCGGGGAGTTTCTGCTGAACCCCGAACCGGAACTCACCCCCGAAGGAAGCCGATGAACATCCACGCCATCATGACCGCCCCTGCCGGGCTCTCGCCCAGCGACAAGGCCCTGATCTCGCTGCTGGCCCTGAACTGCCCGCCCGGCGGCACGGCCGTGGAGGTCGGCACCGGCTTCGGCGGTTCCTCCTTCATCATGCGCCAAGCCCGCCCGGACCTCACGATCCACAGCCTCGACGTGCGCGTCTGGCCGGGTGTGCCGGAACGCCTGGACCCCATCGGGATCAAACGCTTCCTGGGCGACGCCGGGGCCTTCACGGCGGCCTGCCCGGACGAGGCGGACCTCCTGTTCATCGACGGCGACCACTCCTTCACCGGAGTGCGCAAGGATTTCGAAACCCTGGCTCCCAGGCTCAAACCCGGCGGAGCCATCGCCTTCCACGACCACGCCATGTTCGCGGTGCGCCTCTTGTGCGACACCCTGCAGGACACCGGCGCGCTCGTGGACGTCTGCGGCGCGCACAACTTCCTCGTGGGGAAGCTCGCGCCCGGATTCCGCCCGCCCGACGCCGGAGACTACGCGCGCACCCTCTCGCGCCTCGTGCAAGCCGAAATCCACGGCGGCGCCCCCCGGGCGGTGACCCCGGACCCCTGGCCCCAGCGGCCCTACCTGGGCGACTTCGACGACCTCGCGGACACCCGGCTGGTGGGCAAGGGATGCTGCGGCTGGTTCATCAAGGAATTCTTCGACCTGCCCAGGGAGCTGTTCATCGATTCGGGCCAAGCCGAGAACCCCGGATTGCGCCACATCGTGCTCAGCAGCTTCGTGTCCGAGATCATCACCAACCTGCACGTGCGCAAGCAGGTGCCCTCGGACCACATTCTCGTCTTCCCGCAATACCGGCTGACGCAGCTCTTCCTGGACGATCTGGCCCGGGGCGGGGAACGCCTGCTGCGCATCGCGGCCGACGAGGTCGAGGCGGAGATCATCCGCCAGGCCCTGCTGTCCCTGGACGCCCCGACCCGCCTCGCCCTGGCCGGTACGGGACTGCCCGCCGCCTTCCTGCGGGGATTCTGGTATTTCCGCTGGCACACGGCTTTCGGCGCCTAGACACCCTCAAACCAACACAGGACGACACACCGCAGGCGGATCATGCGCATTCTCCTCTACCCCACCATCCGCACCCAGGACGAACTGGACGACCTGTACCACCGCCTCTGCTGGTACCTGCCGGACATGGCCGGCCACACCGTGGTTTTCCCCTTCCTGCACGGGGTGCTGACCCCGGGCGCGCCGCCCGAGGGCTTCGGCACCCTCTGCGATCCGGAATTCACCCCGGAATACGTGCACACCCCGGACAACCCGGACCAGATGCGCCAGCTCAACCGGGCCGACGCCCTGCTGCTCTGGAACGACCGGCTCAATCCCATGGAGCGCTACAACCTCTCCGGGACGTCGCGCTACCCCTACAACATCTGCAAGGACTCCCTGGAATCCCGGCACGAGGCCTACCACCTGGCCATCCTGCGTCACGAATATCTGCCCGCGTCCGAACGCGCCGGGCTGGCGCGGGCCAACCTGGACCGCTTCGCGGCCGTGGCCGACTCCCTGCGCCGGGAACGCTCCTACGTCTTCGGCACCGGCCCGTCCCTGGCCCGGGCCATGGAGCGGGACTTCTCCGACGGCCTGCGCATCGTCTGCAACACCACGGTCTGCAACGAAGAGCTCATGGACCATCTGCGGCCCCAGGTCATCGTGGCCGCCGACCCGGCCCTGCACTTCGGGGTTTCCCGCTACGCGGCCCGCTTCCGCGAACATCTCGTCCGGGCCATGGAGCGCCACGGCTCATACCTGTTCATGCCTTTGGGCTACTGGCCGCTGTTCGTGCGGCGCTACCCGGAGCTGGCCGACCGGACCTTCGGCGTGCCCGTGGTCCCGGCCAAGCCGGAAAACGTCAGCCTGGACCTCCTGGAACGCTACCAGATCGCCTGCTACGCCAACATCCTGACCTTGCTCCTGCTGCCCCTGGGTTTCACCCTGAGCCGGGAGGTCGGAGTCCTCGGCTGCGACGGCCGCGCCCCGGAGGGCGTGCCCTCGGGCAACGCCTCGCCCTTCTGGCGGCACCACGAGGCCTCGGAGCTGAGCGCGCTCTACGACACCCTCAAGACCTGCCACCCGAGCTTCTTCGCCCTCGACTTCGAGGATTGGTACGCGGGCCACTGCCAGGGCGTGAAGGTTCTGGTGGACCAGGCGGCCGAGGCCGGAATCACGGTGACGTCGCTGACGCCCTCGTACATCCCCTGCCTGACCGAACGCATGGAGGGGCCGGAACGGGGCGAGATCGAGACCGCCGTGCGCCAGGCCCCGGTCCCGCGCCCGGAGTTCGAGGACCGCGTGGACACCCGGACCAAGGGCGCCTACCGGGTGGCGGCCATCGTCTCGCTCTACAAGGCCGAGCGCTTTCTGGCCCCGATGATGGAGAACCTCCTGGGCCAGACCGCCTACCGGCGCGGCGAGGTGGAGATCCTGCTCATCGACAGCGCCTCGCCCCAGAACGAGCGCCGCATCCTGGCCCCCTACCTGGAGCGTTGCGAGCACCTCTTCTACGGCCGGACCCCGGAACGCGAGACGCTCTACGGCTCCTTCAACCGGGCCATCCGCCACAGCCGCGCGCCCTACGTCATGAACCTGGACGTGGACAACCGCCTGCGGCCCGACGCCATCGACATCTTCGCCGAGGCCCTGGACCTGCGGCCGGACGTGGGCTTGGTCTACGGCAACCAGTTCGTGGGCCAGTTCCAGAACGAGGGCTTCCACAACCACGTGCGCTTCGGGCGGCTGCACCGGCCCCGCTTCTCGCGGGACATGATGCTGCACAAGTTCTACTTCGGCTCGGAGATGATGTGGCGCAAGAGCCTCCACGACGAGATCGGCTACTACGACGACTCCTTCGTGGTGGCCGCGGACTACGAGATGGTCTGCCGCTACGCCACGGTCACGGACTTCCTGCACGTGGATCGCTTCTTCGGCCTGTACCTGAAGAACCTCCAGGGCGTGGAGTACACCAACCTGCCGCTCTGCCAGTCCGAGGACGAGCGCATCCGTGAGCAGTACCGGAAATCCTTCCCGGCCCCGGTGGACCCGCCGCGCGTTCACGTGCACTACCCCATCGACCCGAAGAATCCCGACGACTACCTCACCGTGGTCTGCCAAACCATGAGCTTCGACAAGCCGATCACCCGGAACATCATGAAGCTCCTGGAGAACTTGGAGTTCCCGCACATCATCTATTGCCTGGACCAGAACTCCTCCCAGGCCACCCGCGAGAGCATCGCCCATCTGGTGGGCGAGGGTCTGGTGGTTCCCGGCGAGGAACTCCTGCCCCAGGCCCGGCGGCTGTTCGAGTCGCGCATCGCCTACCGGCCCACGATCTGCTTCTGGCTCCTGGCCCACGGCGAGACCATGCTGCTGGATCAGGATTTCCTGAAGATGAACCGTCCCCGGCTCACGGCCTACTTCCGCGAGGCCCACAAGGAGCTGACGGCCCGCTTCCGCACCCCCTCCGGGGCCTTCGACCCGCTCAAGACGCCGATGTTCTGCGATCACCACGAGTTCGAGCGCCTGGACCTGACCCCGCACCTGGCCGTGGACGCCGACGGCCTGGCCGACGACGAGCCCGCCGACATGGCCGTGTTCATCCAGCACTTCGCGCCCGAGCCGCAGACCGAAAAATACCGCGAGGCCCTCAAGCGCTGCATCGCCTCCGTCCGGGCCCAGGACTTCGGCGGCCGGGTGCGCGTGGTGGTCACGGACGACGGTTCGGCCTGGTCCCGGGAGCTGGCCGGAAGCGACCCGGCACGGCTCATCAAGGCCCACGACCGGGCCTCTCTGGCCCGCTTCGAATGCGCCCGGGACATCGACGCCGACCTCTACCTCTACAAGCCCCGCACCGGCTACTTCTCCAAGGGCCTGCTCTGGAACGCGGCCCTCGGCCGGACCCGCGAACCCCTGGTCCTGTTCATGGACGACGACCAGCACTTCCTGCGCACGGACTCCCTGAGCCGCTACGCCCGGCATCTGCGGGACTACGAGCTGGTCATCGGGCACACCCGCAGCTACCGCTTCCGGGACATCGACGGCGTGGTCCACAACATGGGCCTGGGCTATTCGAGCCCGGTGGTCCAGGGCTCCAACTTCGGCCTGCGCCGCCCCCTGCTGGAGGCGGCCGGGGGCTTCGATACCCGGACCTTCCTCTGGGGCACCGGCGACGATCCGGCCCTGTTCTGGAAGCTCTACCTGCTCCTGCGGCCCCTGGACGGCGGCCCCATGCGGGCCTGCTACGCCGAGGACATCGTCACCGAGAACCCGTATTCCGGCCGCTGGCGCGCGGACTGCCGCGTGGACCTGGAACTGTTCATCCGCGATTTCCTGCGCCTCCACGGGGTGCATCCCAACTCCAACCCCAGTCGCGACCGGAGCACCTGGGTCCGGCTCCTGCCCGCCGAACAGCCGGACGACACCGCGCCCGCCGCGCTGGCCGCCGCCCAGCCCCAGGGCCTGACCATGATCGTGCCCGCTGCCGGGGCCTCGGCCGAAGACCTCTGGCTGACCACGGCCTCGCTGCTGGAGCAGCGCCTGCCCGAGCCCTTGCGGGTGATCCTGGCCGCCGGTCCCGGAGGTCTGCCGCCGGAAACCCTGCTGCCCGCCCGGGTGGAGGTGCTGCGCACCGCCTCGGACGAGCCCGGCCCGGCCGTGCTGGAAGCCCTGGCCGCCGCGGACACCCCCTTCGCGGGCTGGGTCGCGCCCGGCGCGCTCCTGGCCGAGAAGGCCCTCAAAGGTTCGCTCACGGCCCTGCGCGACGGCGGACGCGACGCGGTCCTGGGCGCGAGCCTGGTCTTCGACCCGGCGGGCGGCCGCCTGGAATACCGCCAGCCCCCCTTCCCCTCGGGCGGCGGCCTGCTGCCCTGGGCCGGGCTGTGGCTCGGCGGCCAGCCGGTGATCGGCCGCGCGGACCTGCTCAAAAAACTTCCCGCCGAGGCCGCCCTCGGCCCGGCCTGGGACGCCTCCCTGCTCCTGGCCCTGCGGGACCACGCGGCGGGCGGTTCCCGCGAACAGATCCACTCCCTGCACCTGCCCGGCGCGGTCCGGCCGGTGGAGCCCGGGCTCCTGGCCCCGCTCCTGGCCGGAGAACCCGAAACGCTGGCCACGGCCCTGACCGGGCTGTCCCGGCACCTGAACCAGTCCCGGGAGACCGGCGAGGCCGAACACCTGCGCCAACTGCCCTGGGCCCGCGCCCATCTGCACCGGCTCCAGTCCCTGCGCCGGGCCTTCGACGCGCTGGCCCGCCGGGGCGTGCGCAGGGTGGCCCTCTACGGGGCCGGGGCCCACAGCCGCAACGTCCTGACCTGGCTCTGGCCCGCCGGGATCGAGGCCGTCTGCCTCCTGGACGACGCCGTGAAGACGGGCGAGGTGGCCGGTCTGCCGGTGTTCCCCGCCGACGCCAAGGAGACGCCGGAGCACGACGCGGTGCTCGTCTCCACGCCGCGCCACGAGGCCGCAATCCTGAAGAAGTGCCGCGAACGCGGCCTGGAGGCCGTGCCCCTGTACACGGCCGCGTCCTGAACCGGAAACCATCGAGGATTTTCCATGTTCGACTACGCCAAGATCTCCGTGACCCTGGACCTGAACGACAACGACGTGGACTGCCTGAGCGAGAAGGGCAAATGCGTGCGGGCCTGGGAATGGCCCTGGACGCTCAAGATCGCCCGGGAATGGCCCCGGCGCGGGCGGGCCCTGGACGCGGGCTGCGGCACCAGCCGGATGCCCCTGTGGCTCAAGGAGCTGGGCTACGAGGCCTACGGCGCGGACAACTTCGACTACGCCGACGCCGACCCGGATTACGTCAAGCGCGCCCGCGAGCACTTCGCGGCCAACGACAAGGAGACGACCGGGCTGACCCTGGTGGAGGCCGGTCTGGACAAGCTGCCCTTCCCGGACGGCCACTTCGAGGTCATCACCTGCGTCTCGGTCATGGAGCACATCTACGATCCCAAGCAGCCCACGGCCCACCACCGGCACGTCCTGGAGCTGGCGCGCGTGCTCAAGCCCGGCGGGGTGCTCATCTGCACCTATGACGTGCACGTGACCCCGGGGGTCAACGACCGGGTCATCGGCTTCGACTACCGCGTGGACATCGAATACCTGCTGCGCAACGGCCTGAAGCCCCTGGTTCCGGGATACATCGCCAGCCGCCTGGACATGGCCCTGGACGACGACACCCTCTGCTATCCGCCGTACATCTTCATGAAGTACCACTACAAGTCGCGGCGGGCCTTCAGCCGCCAGAGCGCCTTCGGCTTCGCCCTGGTCAAGGAGTAGCGGCCGTGAAGCGGGTCGTCTTCTTCCACATTCCGAAGACCGCCGGGTCGTCGTTCAACCGCATGTTGCGCGAGAACTACGGGGAGGCCCTGTACTCCTGCGACCTGAACGGCAGTCATCACGGGGGCCGGGAGCATTTCCAGGCCATGCCGGAGGAAGAGAGATTCCGCTTCCGCTGCATCACCGGGCACCTGGTGCCGGAATTTCTGGCCCATGTGCCGCGGCCCTACACGCTGCTGACCTTCCTGCGCCACCCCGTGAGCCGGGTCGTCTCGCTTTACAACTACTTCATGACCGTGGACCAGAGCCCCCTGCGGGACTCCCTGCGCGCCTCCGGCGTGGGGCTGCGCGACTACGTGACGTCCGGTCCGGAAGACGAGGCCCGCAACGGCATGGTCCGGCGACTCACGGGCACGCTCTACCGCCCGACCTCGCTGTCCGGGGAGGAGCTGCTGCGCCAGGCCAAGGACGCCCTGCGCAAGTACTTCCGTTTCGTGGGCCTGCAGGAGAACTTCGACGCCTCCTGCCGGGCCGTCCAGAAGCTCTGCGGCCTGACGAAGGTGGTCTCCTGCACGGTCAACCCGAGCCGGGGCAGGAAGCCGTCCGACCTGAAACCGGCCACGGTCCAGGCCATCCGCCGGGCCAACGTCCTGGATATGGAGCTGTACCTCTACGGCCTGAAACTGCACGGCAGGCACATGCACGCCCTGGGACTGGGCGAATTCGCGATCCCGGCGTGAGGAGAAGGGAGACGATGACGCACAACGACGCGCGCCTGGCGGAGCTGCTGGCCGAACTCAAGGCCTATTTCGGCGACGTGCCCTCGGCGCGCAGGCACTTCGCCCAGGCCGAGGCCGCCGGGCTGCACGTGACCCCGGTGCATTTCTACTCGCCCATCCCGGACGTCTCCCGGCTGGAGCCGGAGATATTCGAACGCGACTCGGAGCTGCCCGGGGTGGACATGGACGAGGCCGGACAGCTGCGCCTGCTGGAAGAGGTCTTCGCCCGCCACACCGAGGACTTCCGGGGCTTTCCGCTCAAAAGCCGGGGAAACGACCTGGAGTTCAGCTTCGACAACGACCAGATCTCCGGGGCCGACCCCTTCACCATCTACGCCCTGACCCGTCACCTGCGGCCCAAACGCATCGTGGAGGTCGGCAGCGGCTACTCCACCCTGGTCACGTCCCGGGCCGTGCGCGAGAACGGGAGCGGCAGCATCCTCTGCGTGGAGCCCTACCCCCGGGCGTTCCTGGAACGGGCCGTGGAGGGCGTCGGCGAGGTCCGCCGCCAGCCGGTGCAGGACACGCCCCTGGAAGTCTTCGAGGAACTCGGCGCGGGTGACATCCTGTTCATCGACAGCACCCACACCGTGCGCATCGGCGGCGACGTGAACCGCCTCTTCCTGGAAATCCTGCCGCGCCTGAAGCCCGGGGTCTGGGTCCACGTCCACGACATCTTCCTGCCCCACGACTACCCCCGCCAATGGATCGAGGAGATGCGCTTCTTCTGGGCCGAACAATACCTGTTGCAGGCCTTCCTCTGCTTCAACCGCGCCTTCCGCGTGCGTTTCGCCGTGGGCTACATGGGCCGTCGGCATCTCGACCGCATGCGGGCCGTCTTCCCCGGCTACCAGCTCGGCATGGGCGGCGGCAGCTTCTGGATGGA
>Ga0232083_100370_pt1 | contig 11660 bp, 9 predicted proteins | sample SJ1SFenscriptome_3_FD_186093 | JGI IMG/M metagenome (GOLD analysis project Ga0232083, IMG submission 186093) | Metatranscriptome of enriched culture of PCE-dechlorinating microbial communities from Ithaca, New York, USA - SJ1.SFe4 (Metagenome... ...
CCTTTTATCAAAGAAGTGAAAAACAGCGGCTTCAACCAGCCGGGCAAGTTTTATGTGATCATAGGAAAAGATACGTTTTCTTCCGCCGTTCTGAATGCGATCGGCTTAAAGAAAGAAACCAGGGCCTATTTTGTAGGAGAAGCTACGGGCGGTGAACCGAACCATTACGGAGAGGTCAAGCAATTTAAGCTGCCGAACAGTGAAATAACGATCCGCTATTCGACGAAGTATTTCCATTGGCTGGATGAAGATGTAAATACGCTTGCGCCGGATACGGTGATTGAAGAAACTTTTGCCGCTTACCGGGCAGGGACTGATCCGGTGCTGGAGTGGATAGCGAAACAGGATTAAGTGCTTGCAATGATCAATGGGAGGAACTTTTCTATAGATTATTCGCATAAGTTCATCCGGCTTATAGCAACAAGCATATCCAAAGTTCAGATTACAATTCCTAAAAATTCAATCTGAAAGACGATTATAAAGTAATTTTTATTGAAAATGATGATAAGATTATTTTTAGGGATAAATTAACAGGTAGAAAACTCATTGAAATCAGGGAAGGGGGTAGTCTTTGAGCCGAATAATCAGATTCTGTGGGAACGGGTAAAGAGAAGCATCGAGAGTTTTCTGACTGGGGTATGGAGAAACGGGGCGTTGGCCGGAGCATCGCCGGAAGAGGCGTTTTTTGTGGATATCGGTCCGCAGACATGACTCAGGACGACATCGACAACGGCCGCTTAATATGTATCATAGGCGCAGCACCTGTGAAACCTGCCGAATTTGTCATTTTCAGAATTATGCAGAAGACCGGTGAACCGTGATAATTTGAAGGGAGGAGAGAGTATGTCATTCCAGACTGAGTATCATTTTGAACTGCCGCGGGGTTATGTGGATAAAGAGGGAAACCTCCATAAGCGCGGTGTTATGCGTTTGGCGACGGCGGCAGATGAGATATTGCCGATGAGAGATATACGGGTACAGGAAAACCAGAAATATTTGAGTGTGCTGATTTTGGCGAGGGTTGTCACCAAACTGGGTAACTTACATACGGTCGATGCGTCCGTTATTGAGAACTTATTTACTGCCGATCTGGCCTATTTGCAGGATTTTTATCAGCATATCAACCAGTCAGAACCGCCCAAGTATAAATTTATCTGCTCTCAATGCGGTCAGGAAAATGAAGTGGATTTGCTCTAATCGGGGTTATACTAAAGCTTATCGTCCCATCAGTGACATTTACAAGTTGCATAGTTATTGTGTCCGGAATCACAGGCCTCCAGACGCTACAGATATCGCTTCGGTTACCATGGGTGAGTACATCATGATCGCTTGATTGGCGCAAATAGCCTCGTCCCCGATCTCATGGCCATTGAGGTCATAAGTCTTGCGGCCTATGACGTTATTGCGGGTATAACCGCCCCACCACTCCGCCTGAATGATGTGTTCCCTCTCGTAGACTTGGTATCGCACCTCAAGCGGGTGGCTGCTGCGCCACTCCCCATAAAGATTCTCATCATCCAGTTCGATAAGCAGTTGATAAGCGGATTGCGTGTGATTGTTTATCTGCAGATCAATGTAATTATAGACCACCGTAGCCCCGCTGCCGAATGGCTGGGTGCGGCTGCTGTCAGGAAATACATCGTAATTGTGCCTCCAGCGCTCGGTGACTGTCAGCGGGGTATAAAGGGTCATCCAGTAGATCAGGTTGGACAACTGGCACAGTCCCCCGCCGGTTCCTGAACAAACCAGGCCATTGCTTAGGACCATGCCATCCAGATATCCTTTGCGGCGGGTGGGCTTACCTACCGATCTCCAGAACGAGAAGGTCTCCCCGGGCTGCAGAATCAGCCCGTTCAAGCGCGAAGCAGCCAAGCGCAGATTGGTTATCTTATTATACTGCAGCTGCATATCAACCTGGGTCAAGTTTCTCAGCAACGGGGTTTGGTGGCCTGCGATTTTATGCGCCAGCGGGCAGTTGGCATCCATGGCACTGGCATAGCGCTTATTCAGGAACAGCCACTGCATGTATCTTCGCCCGGTGAAAAACGCCCGGCCCAGGGCCAGACGCAGCGGCGATCTTTGCGTGGGAACCATTGACTTGGCAATTGATTTGTTCATCTTTGTACCTTTTTGCCCCGGGTCTAACTCTGTCGACTGCTAAATACGATAACTGCTATATCTACGCCACTGTCTTCAGCCGCTCTGCCAAAGCTCGATAGGATGTATTACCGAGCTGGTGAAGCTGTATATTGTACGATGTTAACCATATATTCTTTCACTTATGCTAGTAGTTCCCAGACGGTTCTACCTTTTTATGGGCAACAGGGGCTGGTCTTTTTTAGCCCGCAAAAATGGGCTGAAAAAAAGGGATCTTTATCGAAGGCCTTATCAAAATGCTCAGGCTGCGGAGCAGGAGTCACGGCAATATAATAAGCAGTAAACCCTTGTTTGCCCAATGGCTCTAAATCGTTTCTAGGCTTAGAAAGCCCTTAAGTTAGCCTGTGCACTGACCATACCAGGCCGGTTCCTCCACCCCCTAAACTGATATTGATGGTTACCCCGGCCGACACATAAAACAGACCTAAGACATCACCCTCGTTTAGTTCTACATCACCGGCTAATGTAACTGTCCCATTACCGATCAGAGTTCTTAAGTTTAGAACAAGCGCTACATTCACATTTATCAATGGCATCAAACCGTTGACCAAAGTAGTTGCCGTCGGCGATGTTCTCTGAATGGCGAAAGCGGGATTTTGCCCGCTGGGAATGGTAACCGTCACAGTTGCGACGGTTGCATAGCTGATCGTCGCCTTTAGCGAATATGTCTCGGCAGCGGGGGCTGTGAAATTTCCTGTCGTTGGATTAAAGGAAGCGCTTCCATAGTAAGGGGCGGCTACCGACCAATTGGTAATCTGCGTGTCCCCTGTCACTGAAAATGACGATCGGAAAGCGGAAAATCCTGCATCTGCAAAATTCGGCCCGGTTGCGCCGGTTGCCCCGGTATTTCCGATAGAACCAGTAGCGCCGGTTAGTCCGGTAGCGCCGGTGGTTCCAGTTCCAGTAGCTCCGGTTGCTCCGGTAGTGCCGGAAGCCCCGGTTATACCCGGGGTGCCCGTTGCTCCAGTTACACCAGTTGCGCCGGTTGCCCCTCCTGCGATTTCTTCCAGTTGGCCCAAAACCAAATGGGCCTTTTCCGCCATCAAAGTAGTATAAGCTACAGGGCTGGCCGTTTTATTCACCAAGCTCAATGTTACTGGCGCGGTATCGGCCTGGATAAGTGCAAACCCGGCAACCTCGCCTGTTTTCAAAGGTGTATTTCCTGGTATATCTTCATCCTGCGATGTTACGATGGAAAAAATTACAGCGTTGTCTCCCAGCGCCGACTGAGTCGCCACCCACCAGTTGATAAAATACCTTCCCGGTTGGCCGATGGTGATTACCCCAGTTCCTGAATCATAGCTTACGTCTCCGAAGTTGCTCAGGACCGTTTCAAATAGAACATTGTCATCTGTATTGATTACGCCGCCAATACTTTTTTGCAGCTGGAGGCCTATTGCGCTCACGTCAAATCCTCCTTACCACAATATATCCGATATAAAAACCATGGAGCATTTCGATCTGTCATTGAATTATTGGTTATAGCGTTACATGTACAATGGTTAAGTCTGCTTTAATGGGGACTACAGCAAAGGCTATGGTTCCGTCAGTTGCATTTTCAAGTTGCAAGGTAAGCGGGCTAGCCGATACTTGAATTAAAGCATTTCCGCTTATTTGATTGGTCACGTTAGGACTCGAAGCCATGATGTTATCTCCCCCGGAGCTAGTAATGCTAAAGGTTGGAACAGTATCCGTTCCGCCCATAATGCCATCGACTGATACCCACCAATTAATATAGAACAAACCAGTCTGGTCAATGGTGATCTCCCCGGTTGAATCATCATAAGAAATAAATGCTGATTGGGAGCTTACTATTGTATCGAATATTACGGGTGCGCCGGGGGCAAGGTCTGAGGCTGCGTCTTGCAGTTGAATCTCTATTCCTCTTAACTGCATTGTTGCCCCGGTTGATCCGGTGGTTCCCGTTGTCCCGGTCTCACCCATAGCTCCAGTCGCTCCGGTGGAGCCAGTGGTTCCGGTTCCCGTAGCTCCAGTTTTACCTATGGCGCCGGTAGCCCCGGTCTCGCCTGTGGCTCCAGTTGTGCCAACGTCCCCGGTAGCCCCGGTCTCGCCTGTGGCTCCAGTTGTGCCAACGTCCCCGGTAGCCCCGGTCGCGCCCGTCGCTCCAGTTGTGCCAACGTCCCCGGTAGCCCCGGTCTCACCCGTGGCTCCGGTAGGGCCAACGTCTCCGGTAGCCCCGGTTATTCCAGTCACCCCAGTTGTGCCGGTAGTCCCGGTTATACCTGTCGCTCCGGTTGCTCCTCCTACGATTTCTTCCAGTTGGCCCAAAACCAAATGGGCTTTTTCCGCTATTAAAGTAATATACGCTACACTGCTGGCCGTTTTATTAACCAAGCTCAATGTTACCGGCGCGGTATCGACCTGGATAAGTGCGAATCCGGCGACTTCACCTGTTTTTAAAGGTGTATTCCCTGGTATATCATCATCCTGCGATGTTATGATAGAAAAAATTACGGCATTCGGTCCCAGCGATGTCTGAGTCGCCACCCACCAGTTGATAAAATACCTTCCCGGTTGGCCGATAGTGATGACCCCAGTTCCTGAATCATAGCTTACGTCTCCGAAGTTGCTCAAGACCGTTTCAAATAGAACATTGTCATCTGTATTGATTACGCCGCCAATACTTTTTTGTAGTTGGAGTCCTATTGTATTCACATCGCGCCCTCCTTACTTGATGCGTCTGAAAAAGCTCCGTGGAATTTATTCATACTTAACCTGTCATCATCGAATATTAGATTGGCCTATCATGTCCCTCGTCCCGCCCCTTCACTTTATAAAAAAACGGGTTTTGGTTATTTTATGGATAATTTTCATATGTCGTTACAGGGTGCACAGGCGAGCCGCAGAGGCGGTTCTTTTTGGAGTTCAGGGATGCGATGCCGCAGCCTTCTTACGGTGAGTAAAAGTTTATAAAATGATGACTGCGCCTCTCCCGCGCCTCGGCCATTCGCAAAAGCAATCATTTACAAATCGTGTCTTTCTTATTATAATTATTTCAAAATTATAATCATTACAAATATAAAATTATTATAAATATGGAGAGAAGGGTTCGTATGAAACCGTCATTTGAAGATCTTATGCATGAGTTAGTCATTCGGAAAATACGCCCTTCGCATCAGAGGATCAAGATACTGGAATACCTGATGGAGCATCCCTGTCACCCTACCGTGGATCAGATATTCAATGATCTGCAAAAGGAGATCCCGACATTGTCAAAATCAACGGTCTACAATACCTTAACTTCCTTTATGGAGGCCCAGCTGGTAAGGGTCATCACCATCGAAGAAAATGAAACCCGGTACGACATTATCACCCACAACCATGGACATTTTAAATGCGATTCTTGCGGAGCCATCTATGATTTTAAAATCAACATCGACGATTTTACGGCGGGTGAATTGAGCGGTTTCCAAATCTACGACAAGAATGTTTATTTTAAAGGTATTTGCCCGAAGTGCCTTTATAAATAAAATAAAAATCATTCAAAGGAGGTTTGCTATGAGCAAAGGTGAAGAGAAAAAGCTGACGACAGTTGCCGGGGCTCCGGTGGTTGACAATCAAAACGCCATGACTGCCGGCCCCAGAGGGCCTATGTTGCTGCAGGACGTATGGTTTTTAGAAAAGCTGGCTCATTTTGACCGGGAAGTCATCCCGGAGAGGAGGATGCATGCCAAAGGTTCTGGCGCTTATGGAACCTTTACGGTAACCCATGACATCACCCGCTATACGAAAGCCAGGATTTTCTCGGAAATAGGGAAACAAACCGAGATGTTTGCCCGCTTTTCCACGGTGGCCGGGGAGCGGGGCGCGGCGGATGCCGAGCGTGACATCCGCGGTTTTGCCATGAAGTTTTATACCGAAGAAGGCAACTGGGATCTGGTGGGGAACAATACTCCCGTGTTTTTCCTTCGCGATCCCCTTAAATTTCCGGATTTGAACCATGCTATCAAGCGCGATCCCCGCAGCAACCTGAGAAGCGCCAAAAACAACTGGGACTTTTGGACGTCGCTGCCGGAAGCCCTCCACCAGGTTACCATCACCATGAGCGATCGGGGCATTCCCTTATCCTATCGGCATATGCACGGCTTTGGCAGTCATACCTATAGCATGCTCAACGCCGATAATGAACGGGTGTGGGTGAAATTTCACCTGGTCTGCCAGCAAGGCATCAAGAACCTGACCGATGCCGAAGCGGAAGCGCTGATTGCCAAAGATCGCGAAAGCCACCAGCGCGATCTGCTGGAAAGCATCGATCGCGGGGATTTCCCGCGCTGGAAGATGTTCATCCAGGTTATGAGCGAGGAGCAGGCGGCTAATATGCCCTACAATCCCTTTGATTTGACCAAGGTATGGTTTAAAAAAGAGTTCCCGCTGATCGAAGTGGGCTATTTTGAACTGAACCGGAATCCCGACAACTATTTCGCCGATGTTGAGCAGGCGGCTTTCAACCCGGTCAATGTGGTTCCGGGCATCGGCTTCTCCCCGGATAAAATGCTGCAGGGAAGACTTTTCTCCTACGGAGACGCTCAGCGCTACAGGCTGGGAGTCAACCATCACCAGATTCCCGTCAACGCCCCCCGCTGCCCGGTCAACAGCTATCACCGGGACGGGCAGATGCGAGTCAACAGCAATGCCGGCAGCACTTTGGGCTATGAGCCCAACAGTTACGGAGAATGGCAGGAGCAGCCGGCGTTCAGGGAGCCTCCCCTGGCTTTGCGCGGCGCCGCCGACCATTGGAGTTTCCGGGAAGACGACGATGATTATTACACCCAGCCGGGACTCTTGTTCAGACTGATGAACTCTGAACAGCAGCAGGCCTTATTTGACAATACAGCTGCCGCCCTGGGGGACGCTCCCTCGGAAATTAAAATCAGGCATATTGGAAATTGCTTAAAAGCCGATCCCGCTTATGGCAAGGGCGTGGCGGACGCTCTGGGCATCCCGCTCGATGAAGTGAAATAAATTACGCTGCCGGGGAAGGGGCGCAGAGGCTGAGCCCCTTCCCCGCTTTTCCGCCCGGCCGGCCAGCGCCATAAGGATGTCAGTTTTATGATGGCGGTTTCTGCCCTTTTCCATACCTGCCACATCATCGGTATTCGCAAGGATATCCGGGCCAGAATCGGTAAGCAGATCGGAGATATCGTCAAAGTTACATTGAAGGAAAGAGATGATTATCAAAAATAATGGGTAAAAAAGTCTGAAGGGACTACTTTTTATGTAAGGTTTCCTATACCGCTGCAACAGGAATTGGCGTTATAAATAATCGTCCTGAGAAGTTTGGCTTATTTAATAATTTTCATTAAGTCCGCCTTGGCATATAGCACACGTTGAATCTCTACAATTTTCTCCTGTTCCCGTACAATATAAAAAACAGCATAGTTTTTTACAGGCAGCAGTCGGTGCTCCTCTTGCAAAGGCTTAAGCGTACGATAAGTTTTGTGTGCATAAGGAGAGTCTTGCAGTAAAGAAATCGAGTGGTCAAAGGCCTCTAGCAAATCCAAGGCCGCTTGGGGTGCTTTTAACTGATCGGCTATATATTGAAAGATATCTCTCAAATCCTGTCTTGCCAGATCAATTTCGCTCGTGATCTCATCAATACCTACGGCATGCTCTACCGGCAGCTGTTTTTATCAGGCCCAGGGGCAGCCGGGTAACTCAAGCCCAACTCGTTCATTGACGAAATCCCGTTAGAATGGATTATAACTTAAGCCTAGTCTTGGACGGCCTCGGTCAATCTCTGGTCAATCTTTATATCAAGCTCTTGCTCCAAGCGTTTTTTAAAGCTGTAATAAAGCTTGACTGCCTTACTTCTCCTCCCTTGAGCCATATACAGATGAAGCAGTTCCAGACATACGTTTTCGTTGTATGGTTCCGTCGCTAAAGTGCGTCTCAGGATTTCTTCGGCCTGTCGCCATTCTCCACGCTTTATATAGATGGCGCTTAGTTTCTGGCATGCCTCTATAAAGATGGATCTGAGCCTTTCCCGCTCCTGGAATACCAGGTCGCCGTAATCGCTGCCTTCCATCAAATCCCCTTTATAAGCAGATATCATTCTTGCCAGTATATCTGCCTGCTTTTTTTCTATTTCCGAAGGTGGGCCGGCCGGCAGGGACAATTCGTCATAGAGGTGTAAAAACTCGTGTATGTCAAGCTCCAAGGCCTCATTCTTTCTTATTTGCAGGCCTTCCGGGGTTTCATAGATAAAGGCGTTGTCTCCCGCAACTTCCGCATTATATTGGGAGAGGGTTTTTCTAAGATAATACAGGGCGGTCCGCTGTGAAGCGATGGCGGATTTGCGGTCTGAGCCGGACCAAAAAATCTCGGCCAGAATCTCTTTGGATACGGCATTGCCGCTGGCCAGCAGAAGATAGTCAAGCAAGCCCTTGACCTTTTTGGTTTTCCACCCGGTGTCGGGAATTTTTATCCCGTTTACCGAAATTTCCGGTTTTCCAAATAGAGTTGCCTTGACAAAATAAAGCTGTTCCGAGCCATCTCCCTGGTATGTGAAGACAAAATCGTCGACGAAATCTGTTAGGCGGCTTTCGTCTATGGTTTTTACCCTGGCGCTCAAGTACCTTACCGTTTTGTCGCTGTAAAATTTGCCCAGCAGATCTTCCGCATACTCGGTTCCATAGCCGCAGCGTATGCTGCGCAGCGCTATTTCAAGCACTGTGGGGATATGAATGTCCCAGAACATGCAGTATTTATTGCCGGCCGCCAAATCCATAGCCTGCCTCAGATAGCGGTATCCCCGCTCCGTATCGCCGCTGGCGTAATACAGCCTGGCCAAGTGGAAGCAGGAACCGCACAGCACCTGATAGCCCTTTTTGGCCCGGGCCGCCTTTATCGATGCCAGCAGGCAGCGTTCCGCCAGTTGAAAATCTCCCGCCTCCCTGGCAATCGCTCCGAGTATGGACAGTGAGCTTTCATAGACCATCATGCCGGGCCGCGCCTTGCGGATCAACTCAATATCCCTGCGGGCTTCGTCAAGATCCGGCCCGGGACGGTTGGGCCGTATGCTCCAAAGACACCGGAGCAGTCGGCATGCTGCGGCCATGGCCTTATTGTTTATCTGGCGGAAGTGGAAAACCGCGTGATCCAGCATTGCATCCGCAGCTTCCCCATCAAAAGACAGATAGCGCTCCAAGGCAGCCAGGCGCCTTCCGTGGGCCGACAGATATTCATAATCGTATTTCTCGCCGATAGCGATGATTTCAGCGATGTATGACGGCAAGGACTCTTTCTCGTTCTTCAGAATCAAGACGATGCTGAGAAAAAGCAGGATAAACCCCCGGGAAGGCTCCATATTTTTGAATTTATTCAATATTAGCGCTGTTTCCATACAGCGCTCCCCCTGGTCAAGCTTGCCCAGGCAGTAATAAACGATGCAGGAAAGGATCAGGTATAGCCATTGGCTGTCTTCGGGAAGAAGGGCGTACAGGACGCTTTCGCTTTGTGCTTCGGCCAGGGAAAAACGGTCTTCCCCGATGGAGCGCACTATGTCAAGTATGACCAGAGTGTTTCGAAGCTCCGCTGAAACATCGGGCAGCGGTTGGGGAAGGGCCGCTGTCATTTCGACCAGCCCCTTCATATCGTTGCTGCACATTAAAATATAGATCAGGACGGTAGCCGCGTCATAATAGGTCTGTAGATTGTTATCCTGCAGCGACAGACGCAGAACCTTTTTCAGATCGTCTACTATTTCCAACTGTCGGTTGTTGGGCATCAGCTGGGCTTTAAACAGCAAGAGGACCGGGTTTTCATTGACCATATCCCCGGGCAGCAAATCCAGCCACCTCTTTAATTGCCCGGTCTCTCCGATCATGAACTTATTAAAGCCCGCTTCGGTTACTATATCCACAGCAGAAGCGGAATTGCCGCATTTGATCAGATGCTCCGCGGCGCGGCCATAGATGGCATGTCTCATGTAGTATCCGGCGGCTTTCAGGTGCAGCCTGGCAAGCTGTTCCTCGAGATAACGGTCTTTTAGAATGGATAACAGAAATTCTCGGAATAAAGCATGAAAACGGTAGACAACCGGATCCCCGGGAATCTTCTGAATGAACATGCCGAAACCCATGCACTGCCCGATCAGTGATTTTATACCGTCGATTTCCAGTATTTCCGCGGCCTCGGCCTCAGAAAAGTCCTGCAGCAGGGCCAGTTGGGCCAGAGCATCCTGCGTGTCGCTGGGCACGGATTTGAGCACTTCCAGGGACATATAGCGAAACAGGGCGTCTTCATGGCCCAGCTTACCGGATTCGATTGCTGCGGTGTCAAGACCTTGGCTCCGGAAAGCCTGCCATAAGATGATGATGCCGGCTACCCAGCCTTCGGTGTTTTCGGCAATGATCTCCGTCAATTTCCTATCCGGGACGGCCTGGCCCATGCTCAGCATTAAATCCTTTATTTCAACATTGCTGAAAGCCAGGTCTGCTGCACTGATTTCCAAAACTTTTTTTTCCAGTTTTTGTTTTTCGGTAAAAACATGAAGATGGGCCCGGTTTAATACAAAAATCGCCCAGGAGGGCGGAAGGTTATCGAGCAGGTACCTGGTCATATCGCATATATCCTGGACTTGAGCCACGTTTTGAAAATCATCCAGGACAATATAAGTCCGGGTATCGCTGGCGCGGCTGTGATGCGCCCATATTTCCTGGCAGATTACGGAAATGGCATGATGCGGCTGTGAACGCATATCCGCCGGCTCCTCGAGGGCTTTCCTGGATTCTGCGAACCCAGCGGCTTCCAGCGGGAATATCGCTTCGGCTAGGTGAGCGATGAACACCGGCAGGTTTTTATCCTCCGGGTCCAGGCGATACCAGCATACCCGGAAAGGCCTGGCTGCCTGACGGTTAAAATAGGAAACCGCCAGAGTTGTTTTTCCGTATCCGGCGGGGGCGCTTACGGTAAGCGCTTGGCACGAATTCATATTTTTATGAAGCCTTTTCAACCGGTCCGTCAGCAAAAAGCTTTCGGAAAGCTTCGGCATAATCAGCTTGCTCTTTAAAACGGAAACTTTATCCATATCTTCGACTCCGCGTGCACATTTGGCATATAGATTTGGAAAATATTTTTAAGTTGAATATTTACTCTCTATTGTACCGTAAAAAAACGAAGTGCAAAATGTTCTTATGCCTATTTTTAGGGAACTCCTTCCTATATCAATTCACTTTCCATTTTATATTTTTTTGATGTCGGTACTGTAAAATCGAAAGGAAATTAAATAGGAAGATCCTTCTATCTCTAGCTTCAAAGGAGGGTTAAGCAAAGCTGATTTTATAAAAAACCGGCCTATCGGTCCCTACTGCTGCGTTTCCTGTTGCCGAGTGCTCCCGGGAAGCCCGGGGTCTGTAAAAGAATACCGTCCGTTTGGGAAAAGAAAAATTGGAGAGGAGCGAATAAGCAAAATGGCTTTTAAAAGAAAATCCAAAACCATGTCAATATTATTGACCATGGCCCTGCTGCTCATGCTATGGCCG
>Ga0232083_100371_pt1 | contig 11622 bp, 10 predicted proteins | sample SJ1SFenscriptome_3_FD_186093 | JGI IMG/M metagenome (GOLD analysis project Ga0232083, IMG submission 186093) | Metatranscriptome of enriched culture of PCE-dechlorinating microbial communities from Ithaca, New York, USA - SJ1.SFe4 (Metagenome... ...
AAATAAAAATGATGAGATGAAAAATGTTAGAATCATACCGCCTAAACCTAAAGAGAATAAAAAGCTCAGAGTCGCTGCCTATTGTCGAGTCAGCACATCCGGACCGGAGCAGGTGCGCAGCCTTGAGATTCAGATAAGTGCATACACGAAGATGATAAAAGGTCATCCCAACTGGGTTTTTGCCGGTGTTTTCTATGATATTGAAAGCGGACTTCGAAGAAGCGGCAGAAAAAGTCTGGACAAACTGCTCAGGAAAGCAGCGAAAGGTAAAATTGATTACATCATCACCAAGTCAATCAGCAGGGTGTCAAGAGATACTCTGGAGGTTCTGAAGATTATAAGATTTTTAAGAGAGCGAGGGATCAATATGCATTTTGAAAATGAAGAACTGGATTCAATCGCAGTGGATAAAGAATTTGAGATTACGCTGCGGGGTATGCTGGCGCAGGACGAAAGCCGAAACATCAGCGAGAACATTAAATGGGGAATTCAGCGCAGGTTTGAAAGAGGCGAGATTTTTACGAAGTATAAGAATTTCATGGGATATACTTGCGTTGACGGTGAGATTGTTATTGTACAGGAACAGGCAGCGGTAGTCAGAAATATATTTGGCTTATATTTGCAGGGGCTGTCACTGGGACAAATAAAGTCTTATCTGGAATCCCAAGGGATTAAAACAGTAACGGGCAAGGATGATTGGAATGCGAAAACGATTCGGGAAATGCTCAAGAACGAGAAATACAAGGGAGACACAATGCTGCAAAAAACTTTTATCGAGGATTTTATGACCGGCAAAAAAAGTAAAAATATTGGGCAACGCAACCGGTATTATGTCAAAGATAGCCATCCAGCAATTGTTTCAGTTGAACTATTTGATAAGGTGCAGGAAGAAATGGCGCAGAGAGCGAGGTTAGTACATAAAGACAATGGCGCAGTAGAGGCCAAAGCAAGGAAATATAATGGTAAATATCTTCTGGGCAATTTGCTTGTGTGCGGTGCATGTGGAGCGCCTTATAGGAGAAGAACTGAACGCGGTAAGGTAGTTTGGCGCTGTGCTACAAGGATTGAAAAAGGGAAAGAGGCGTGCGCAAACTCCCCTACTCTGGATGAAGGATGGGTGCACGCTTCTCTGGAAGTGGCTATTTGCCAGAACGGAGCTTATGATGAAGGCATAATCAGAAATGAGGTTGATAAAGTTCAAATCTTTGATGCGTTTATTATAATTATCCGTAAAAATGGGTCAAAGGAAAAAAAGGTTGTTCCGGAACGACTAAACCTGTGATATGCTAATATTTGTAAATGATAATGGAGGTAAATTCTCCGGAAAAGACAAATAGGGGGTAAAAACCAACGTAGAAGAAACAAGCTGAGAGGCTTGTTTTATGCTATACAATGTCTTTTTGGTTAGTATAATTCGCAGTAATTACGAACAGAAAAGATGTAATGTTACTTAATATCATAATGCCAGCAATTTTAAGAAAGTGAGCCGGTGAATCAATAGGGAGATTTATCAATGACAGAGAAGGAATTCTTGCATCAACTGTGCCGCGGAATCGGGAGTGCAATTGTTGAGCTAAGACAAAATGATAATCGAGAAAAATATAAAGAGATAGTCTTTCGTTGTTGCCTTAAAGATATTGGATATGATACTCAAGTTGAGGGCACCAAGGGCTATTATCTTTATACTGCGATTTCTGCGTTGGGCTGTGAAGATGAATTCCTTGAAGTTATAGCAAAAGCCTATATGGAACGATTACCTTATAGATTGATGCAGCAGCTCACCGCTATATTGATTTCATATATACAGGGCGGCTCAACAAAAGCAGCAGCTGTTTTTAGAAATAAATATGATCAGCTTAAAGAAAGGCTAACTAAGCAGAAGGTCTTTCCATATCGCTACTGTGAACGAGAACAATTTGAAGAACTTATGATTGCCTCCATTAATATAGGCAAGTGGAGTTCTTTCAAGCAATGTGTTGATGATGCCGGTGCCATTATTCAAGCTCGTAAAGATGACCAATGCTCATATTATGATTGGTTTCTCGATAGTGCTGCAATCCAATTTGGAAAGAGCAAGGTATGGAAATATTTAGACGAAGCAAGCATTGTATCGCAAAATGCGCATTCGGTTGTAAGTGAGTATCAAAAAGTAGAACTCACTCGCAAAAATCATCAAAATGATCGCCCACCTGTAACATTAGAATTTTTAATTGAGGAAATTCGAAAACATTCAATAAATCAAAGACCGTACGGTATAATCGGACATGTTATGAGATTTGCTCGGGAAGCAAGTAAAGAAGAACTCGCCGATTTGGCAAATTACATTGAGACAGAGGACAATGATTTTATTAAAACGCAATTGCTTAGGGTTTTTCGAAGGGCTGATTATCCATTAAATAAAGAATATTTAATTAACTTGGCACACTCAAATAATCTCGAACTCCGTGAAGCAGCTATAGACACATTAGGGCGTTTCAAAGAAGAACTGATACATGACTTGGCAATTGAACTTCTAGAAGCAGGTTACACAGAAGGACTAACTCTTCTTAAAAAGAACTGGAAAAAGTCTGATGATTCCTTGATTCGGAGATTAGTTTTAAAATCGCAACGCGTTCCACATTCTATCCAAATGGATTTACGAGATATTTATAATAAACATAGATCATCTTCCTGTGGGGAGATTCTTCTACATGCTTACAGAAATGGTGAATGTTCTTTCTGCCGGTCGCAGATTGTAACTGCTATGGGTAAAAATTGCGTTTTAACAGATAAAATTCTTCTTGAGTGTCAATATGATTCATACGATGAAACCCGCAAATATGCAAGAAGATTAATAAGGCGGAGAGGACTGAACGGAGAGGAGAATTCAGTTTGAAGGTTCGTGTTTATGATAAAACGACAGGCAATTATTTTAAATCAGAGGTATATGCAAGAATAAATACCGGATGGTACGAAAAGCAACTGGTACATGTTCCTTCGGAGAACGGAGGCTACAGTTGCTTTTTTGATTATCTGGATAAAGGCGAAGATAATGAATCGCCGAAAGTTTTGATAAATACTATAACGCCTGACACACCAAAAGAATGGATATATCAAAAGTCTGGATCTGTTGACGAGAAGTTACCTGACTTTGAAAAGCTATTATGTAATGGTGTTCGCTTTTTCGAATATATAGGATTTCAGTTGCTTACAAATTGTAAGCAACTGAAATTGAAAGCTGCAGATGGAAAACGTTACAATACGAATGTGGCGAATACTGGGGAACTTTTGCGTATTATACAGTCTATTCCGTCGCCAAAAGCTGAATCATTCAAAATGTGGCTTGCTCAGGTTGAACGTGAGCGGATAGAGGAAACCATTGACCCAGAACTCACTATTGACCGCGCTCTCGCTACATACCTAAAAAAGGATATACTCGTGAGTGGATTAACCAGCGATTACAGGCGATTCAAGTGCGTAAGGAGCTTACCGATGAGTGGGATGATCGTGGCGTAAAGCAGGGTCAAGAATACGCTATATTGACCGACGAAATTACTAGGGCATGTATTGCAGTTAACAACATACCGTGTGAGTGAACATTCACGTTATTTTTGATATCTAAATTCGGACAAGATGACCTGCAAAAAGGTCATTTTTGTTTAATTCAAATCTAAAAGTTTAATTCAACTTTCAATAATTCGGAAAATTAGCAAAGATTTCTTGTTATTTTGATTTTTTTTGATATAATACAAGTGTGCGAACATTTGTTCTGGAGGCGTGCGTTGAATTGTAAACATTCTAATAACTCTGGCCTATGGTTGGGTCATAGTTGCTTTAGATAACGGATTTAAGCCTACTATAAGATTACTGGGGCAAAAAGTGAGGTGTTTAGGATGGCCAAAGAAGTTCTTACTAGAGATATAGCAGACGGGGTAGAACGTGAATTATGGGCGAGATCAGCCGGCCGGTGCGAGTTTAATGGATGCAATCGATTACTGTATAAATCGCCAGTAACGCAGGAAAATGTTAATATTTCTGAGAAAGCACATATATATTCTTTTTCAGAAGCTGGACCTCGAGGGCGAGGACCATTCCAAAAGAACCTAAAGGACTTAAATAAGATAGAAAACCTGATGCTTATATGTCATGATTGCCATAAGCTAATTGATCAGGACAAAACTGGAGTAAAATATTCTGCTTCGCTGTTGCAACAATGGAAAAGTGAGCATGAACATAGAATAGTTGTAGTATCTGGTATTTCTTCAGATAAAAAAAGCCATGTCGTATTTTATGGCAGTAATATTGGCGTTCAAAGCTCACCCATACAAAAAGATGATGCAATTAGTGCTATGTTTCCGAAGCGTTATCCAGCAGAGGAACGACCTATCTTACTATCGATGTTTTGTAGCCATCAGGATAAAACTCCAGAATTTTGGCAAACAGAGTCGAATCACCTAATTACTGCGTTTTCAAAAGATATTGAGCCAAGGATTAGAGAACAAAATCCCGCGCATTTTTCACTTTTTGCTTTAGCTCCAATGCCACTACTAATTCAGCTTGGAACTCTATTTACAGATAAAATAGATGTAGACATATATCAATTAATCAGAGAGCCAAAAACGTGGACGTGGCAAGACTTTCCTGAAGGATTTGAGTTTATCATCAACGAGCCTGATACATTTGAAGCTCCTCCAGTACTTGTCATTTCATTTACTGAAAGAATTACGCATGACAGGATATACAAGATTTTAGATGAGAAAGTATCAATCTGGGAATTAACCGTGCCTAATGAATTTATTGGAAATGACATAATTAGAGCACAAGTGCAATTATCAATGATGAGAACTATTGTAAGGAAGCTGATGATACGAATAAAAGAAAAACATGGATTTAATACTCCCCTATCGATATTCCCTGCAATGGCTGTATCGTGTTCGATTGAAATGGGAAGAGCAAGAATGCCGAAAGCAGATATGCCATGGATCATATATGACCAAAATAATGAAGTTGGAAAATTTATAAAAGCAATTACCATAGGAGAGATGAAATGAGTACTAAAAGTCAATTAAATGATATATACGAAAAAATTGGACAGCAACTGGATATTTCCGATGAATTATTTGAAAAGGCAAAAGAAAAATATCAAGATATGGGAGTATGGCTTGATAAGAAAACACCGGAATATAAAATAGATATCTATCCTCAAGGATCATTTGCTTTGGGGACGGTAATTAAACCATTAAACGATAATGAAGAATATGATTTAGATTTGGTTTGTGAATTTAAGAACGGCAATAATACAGATGCCAAAGAATTAAAAGTGGATATTATTAAACCCTTATTACAAGAATATGGTGACTGTGGTGAACCGGAAGAAAAGAGACGTTGTTGGCAGGTAATTTATAAAGATTCACCACAATTTCATATGGACATTATTCCTGCAAAAGCAAATGGTACATACATATTAATCACGGACAAGGATGAGGCACAGGAAAGCTATGATTACATAGGTAGCAATCCAGCGGGCTATATAGCGTGGTTTAAGGAAAGAATGAAAGTAAGGCTTAAAATTCTGAAAGAGCAATTTGTATTGAAGGAATTTAGGGCTCAAATTGACGATGTTCCTGATTATAAGGTTAAGACGCCTTTGCAGAGGGCTATTCAAATGCTAAAACGGCATAGGGATATTAATTTTGCCAATAATGCAGACAATACTAGGCCTATTTCTATAATTATCACTACGATTGCAGCCAACCTATATAATAACGAGGATAATGTATACGATACTTTAAAAGCCATATTGGAAAATGCAGAGAAATACATTGAGGATTATAAGGTGGATGGTAAATACAGTATATTAAACCCCAGCTACACTGGAACGCATCCAGAAAACTTTGCAGATAAATGGCAAGAACATCCAGAACGTGCCAAAGCCTTCGTAGATTGGATTAATAAAGCGAAAGAAGATATCTTAGATAATCCCATGGCTTTTACCTCCATACCTGAAATTGGTAATGTTTTAAAATTCTCTTTAGGGGAAGGGATCGTTAACAAATCCTTAGCTGCGTTTGATAAAGAAATAGCAAGCAAAATGTCAAGCATGCTTAATGAGAATAATGGTTTAGTACCGCAAAGAATTACCTCATTACTTTCTGTACCCCATCGCCAAAAACCACAATGGAAATTACCAATAGGGTATAATGCCATGATAAAGACAACTATCAAGGACGTTGATGGAAGGGAATATTTTTATAAAAATGATGGTGAGCCGCTTAAAAAGGGTGCATCTATATACTTTACTGCAGTCACAGGTGTAAAAAGACCGTTTAAAGTATATTGGCAAATAGTAAATACAGGGTATGAGGCACGTAATAACAACTGCTTAAGGGGCGGCTTTGAAAACAGTGATGTTGGATATATGACAAGGCATGAAGCAACCGCTTATACAGGAAGTCATTATGTGCAGTGCTTTATTATAAAAAATGGGCAATGCGTAGGAAAAAGCAAGGAATACATTATAAATATTGAGTAAAGCGGGTAATTTTATATGCTTTAATACGGGGGAGGAGGAATAATGGCAGTCATTCTTTGACAGCTAACTTTAACTATTTTTTTAAGCGGTTGAATCCAAGTCCAACTTTTGTACAACAAGCAGCAAGAGAACATGAAAGCATACGTGCTCTGATAGAAAACCCAAATGGTCCAGCTAGTATATTATCCCCTAAATGTTTTTTGCAAGGTTCTTACAAACAAGATACGGCGATAGATACTATTAACGACGTCGATATTGTTGTCATGTGCGAGCTATGGAAGCCCGGATCAGTTTCAGGAGGGAATGGCGGACGTTCATTTAGCAGGGATGAAATATTCGATATTATTGCATCGCCGCTTAAAGCAGATGGAAGATATAAGGATAAGGTGCGCTACAATAGCGGTAGCATGTGCATAAAAGTTGATCTAGGGATAAAGATTGAAATCCTTCCTGTGGTATATAAGCAGGGTAACTATAATTTTAACAACGAACCTTTTCGCTTGTATCGACCTGAAAAAAAGCTGTGGGAAGATGGATATGCGCGATATCATCAAGCATTACTTACATGGAAAAATAGTGCTGAAAAAACAAATGGTAATTTTAAACCTGCAATCAAAGTATTTAAACATCTACGTTCTGAGTTTAATATTGATGCAATATCATTCCATATTGAAAGTCTTTTATATGCTTTGCCTGATAATCTATTTTTAGGCAATCCAGCAGAATACATAACTAAGCTACTTAACCATTTGATTAAATGGAGTGCCAATGACTGGTATCAAACGCAAATCAACACTCCGTGCAATGATAGAATTCTTTTTACACCAAGCGAATGGAGCTTAAATACCTGGAACTCTTTTTACGAATTAGTAAAATTATGGGCTAAAGGCGCTAGTTTGGCAAGTAATTCCCAAGATATTAATGTTGCAATCGAAGCATGGAAGATTATTTTAGGGGACAATTACTTTCCGGCGAATTCGCCTTAATTAAATGACTGCTGATAAGGTTATTCGAAAATTTCAAGCAACTGGTGTGAATTTCCAGACATTTCAATGAAAAGTGTTCAACTGCTTACAAATTGTAGGCAGTTAAAAATGAGTGGTGGGTAATCATCAAATGGCGGAGGACATAGACCTATGGCAAAGAAAAAGAATAACGGGATCACAATTCGTTCAAGTGCAGCTGAATACCTGACATATGTCGCAGCAACAGGCGATAATCCTCAAAGCTTTGAAATGCGCTATGAAGACGAAAATATCTGGCTTACGCAGAAGATGCTGGCAACGCTATACAATGTAGAGGTTCATACTATAAACGAGCATATTTCTAAGATTTATACCGATAGCGAGCTTATACAGGAAGCAACTATTCGGAATTTCCGAATAGTTCAAACAGAAGGATCACGCCAAGTTACACGCGATATTAAACATTATAATCTGCAAATGATAATTGCCGTGGGTTTTAAAGTAAACAATGAACGTGCTGTCCAATTCCGCAAATGGGCGAATCAGATTGTGAAGGACTACACGATCAAAGGATTTGCTATGGACGATGAACGCCTGAAAAGTGGCGGTTCTATTCTGACAGAGCAATATTTTGAAGAGCAGCTCCAGCGTATACGTGAAATCCGTCTGAGTGAGCGGAAGTTTTATCAAAAAATTACCGATATTTATGCGACCGCCATCGATTATGATGTAAATGCAAATGCTACAAAACGTTTTTTTGCAACTGTCCAGAACAAGCTTCATTGGGCAATTCATGGACAGACTGCTTCAGAAGTTATCTATACTCGTGCAGACGCAGGAAAGAAACATATGGGACTGACCACCTGGAAAGATGCGCCTAATGGAAAAATTCAGAAATTTGATGTATCGGTAGCAAAAAACTATTTGAGCGAATTTGAAATGGGACAGCTACAGCGGCTGGTTTCTGCCTATTTGGACATTGCTGAAGATATGGCGCTTCGACATATACCTATGACTATGCAAGATTGGGAAACACGCTTGAACCGTTTCATACAGGTAGCCAACCATGATGTTTTACAGGATGCAGGAAAGGTGACGGCGGAAATTGCCAAAGCTCATGCTGAAAGCGAGTTTGAGAAATATCGCATTATCCAAGACAGGCTATTTCAATCTGATTTTGATAAATTAATTAATGAAATTAAGGGTGATGAATAATATTTTAAAGGTATCGAATCTGACGCCTTTAAAAAAGGAAGAAGGTAATTCAATGACCTTTAAAGAATTATTAGAAACTGTTGCGTTCGTTGATGTCTGGGCAGAATTGAATAAAGAATATCCTCTGAAGGACGGAGCTTTTGAGGTTTATCTGAAAGTTTTCAGCCAATTACAAGCATTGACTCCGGAGCCAAATCATGATGGGTTTCGTTTGGCTGTCGTGAAGGTTGAAGATGCGTTCGAACCCGGCCAATTTATTTATAACGTATTTGGAATTAAGCCTAAAGATAAGGAACATTACGCATTTGAATTATCACCATGGAAAGAATGGCTAGCCTTAATAGTTGTAGAAAAATGTGTTGAAACATATGGTGCGGCAGCTTTTGTGGCACATTCATTATATGAACTGACTTTTTTCGGCCATGACATCTCCGATGTTGAAGCAAATATTAAAAAAGAAGCTGAGATATTAAAGGAACGACACGAGGAAATTAAAAACGGAGCGGCAAAATATGTTTCTTGGGATGAGGTATGTACAGAGCTTGGATATGAGGATAATCGTACAGAGGAAGAAAAAGAAGCAGAGCAGAAACGGTTTGAGCGTATAATGGTTGATAATAAAAAAGTTTATGAAAGACTATTGACATAAAAACAACTTTTCGCCAAGGGAACACTAGATCGATACGGCATTTTTCTGTACACTCAAGGCACATAAAATCCATAGTTGTGTTGCATTGTTGACTTAAACAGAGAAGATGCATGAACCACCAATAAAGTACATCCGAAATGAACGCACAAGGCACGTGGAGACGGTAGTAGTGCTATATCGTAGATAAGGGACGGGGAACAGTACATTTATGATACTGGAAATTATGTTTCCGCACATGGAAAATGGGGCGAGGGTTGTGTGGGGGAATATGAAAATTAGTATAGTATTGTATCTAATATGATGTTGTGCATATGCTATATTGCAAAGCTAACGAAAAGCTAATTGCGCTTTATCAGCTCGTAAATGGGTGATTTCTATGCTAAAATAGAATCAACTACGAAAGGAGTGAATCCAATGAGTAGTAAAACCACAAACGTCAGCTTCCGTATTGACACTGACGTAAAGAATCAAGCTGACAGACTCTTTGCCGAACTTGGACTCAATATGACTACAGCATTTAATATCTTCCTGCGGCAAGCCGTGCGCGAAGGTGCCATCCCATTCAGCATCACCGTCAACACGCCAAATGCCGGAACAATAGCCGCCATGCTCGAAGCAGAGCAGATTGGGCGCGATCCTTCTGTCAAGCGCTATTCCGATGTTGAGGAAGCGTTGCGGGAACTTAAGTCATGAGCCGGGATATTGTCTGGACATCACAATTCAAAAGGGACTATAAATTGGCTATGAAACGTAACTTGGACATGTCCCTGCTTGACGACTGCATCCGCATGCTTGCAGCCCGTACAGAGCTGGCACCTCAATTCCGCGACCACGACCTTGCCGGAAAGTGGGCGGGGCATAGGGAATGTCACGTTCAGCCTGACTGGTTGCTTATCTATCGTATTGAGGGCGATGACCTGATCCTGGTTCTCACCCGCACAGGTTCTCATAGTGATCTCTTTTGATTTCCAGAGCCTGCCTTCGCGAACGATGATACTGGAGTGGCAGAAAGTACGAAGAATGATACAAGGATGCGATTCCTATGACAGTTGTAAATATGCAATGGAAACTGATACCGGATAACATTAAACAAATGATATTGAGCAATGTTTGGTGTTCGAATTGTAGGGATGTTGTATCGGTTACTGATTATCAAATTGAAACTCATGATTTGGGTTTAATAATGAGTGGTAAATGCAGCATTTGTGGAAGCGATGTTGCCAGAGTAGTAGAGAAAGAATAAATCCAATCAAATATTGATTTAAGGGCATCTGCTGGGAGGCGGGTGCTTTTTAATATCGGTAAATATATGAAAAAGCCGATAGAATCATATATATGGTATAAATTGTATACTGACTGGCTTCTATGGAGGTATAATTAAGGGGGAATTTTGAAGTAATAATTTGAAATGTATTTAAAATCAACAAAATGCAATATAAATGGAGCAAATTTATGGCAGAAATCGATGTTCGTATTGAGAACTGGAAAAAACGTCTGTTAGACTTGGGCAAAAGAAATAGGCTAATCAGTTTTAAGGAGACTAAACGCACCAATCTTGCCATTCTTTCACCAGATTATAGCGAATTGTTTCATAGGCTTGTGCTGAACGAGGAAAAGCTTACATTCCCGTTCCCTAAAAAAACAACGTTTGATGAAAACGGCGACGAAATCAATACAAACGTTGAACAAGGGGATATCGAAACAGACAAAACATTAAATGAGCAGCAAAAGAATTTAAAGGCATTACGTGCACGAGCCAAAACTTCAATGGAAGAGCAAGGTATCAACTCATTGTTTTTAACTTTTGGAATGATTCGATGGCGAGAAAGCGAAATTTCAGACATAATCATCTCGTCCCCGCTTGTTCTTGTCCCAGTTACTCTTACAATTGAGTCAATATCTGACCCATATGTTCTACAACTCCATGAAGACGAAATCGTAGTCAATCCTAGCTTGGTATTCAAATTCGAAAATGATTTTGGAATTACTTTGCCCGATTTTGATGAAGAGGATATTGCCCAATATTTACGACAAGTTCAAAAAATCGCCCGCAAAAATGATTGGACAGTCGACACGGACGTTCACCTAACGCTTTTGTCTTTTCAGAAAATTAATATGTATAAGGACCTTGATAACAACAAAGAAAAAATCGTTTCAAATCCCTACACAAAGAGATGCAGTCGCTTATGTATTTCCTTGCGCTGGAGCCAGAGTCAAAATTGTACAGATTCAAGAGATGGGCGCTCACCCACGAGCACCCATACGGGAAGGACATACCCTCT
>Ga0232083_100377_pt1 | contig 11523 bp, 8 predicted proteins | sample SJ1SFenscriptome_3_FD_186093 | JGI IMG/M metagenome (GOLD analysis project Ga0232083, IMG submission 186093) | Metatranscriptome of enriched culture of PCE-dechlorinating microbial communities from Ithaca, New York, USA - SJ1.SFe4 (Metagenome... ...
AGACGAATGAAAGTTAATAAGACTATTTGGGCAATGACGTCCTTCGGATAGCTGGCAACAAGAATTGTAGCCTTATTCAGAGGCGTTTTTTGTTTTTTAGGTAAGCTAGTAATGTAAGGTGGTGGTGCATTTGATCGGGAAAATAATTGTTGCCCATCCGTCAGCTGCCGAACGGAAGATAATCGTAGATATCCTGCGCAAGGCCGGCCATCAGGTGGTGGCTGAGACCAGCGACATGGGCCATACATTCCGCCGGGCCAGAACCCTGTACTGTGACCTGGTGGTAGTTGACAGCGGCTTAGAAGGCGGTTCGGGGATCAAAACAGCAACCATAATAGAAGAGGATCAGCTGGCCGCGGTTCTGTTCCTGGCCAACTCCGACAACGATCAATATGCCAAACGATTTCATTACCTGGTCAAACCTATCTACGATTACACCCTGATTCCAGCCGTGGAATCCGCTCTGTTGTTCTGGAAAAGGCAAAATGAAATGCTCTCCAGAATCAGGCAACTGGAGGACAAACTGGAGACTCGCAAATTAGTTGATAAGGCCAAGGGGATACTGATGTCAAAGAGTGAGATGAGCGAGAACGACGCCCACCGTTTCATTCAAAAAGAAGCTATGCGCAGGGGTGCCACCCTGCGGGAAATAGCAGCCGAAATCATAGCCAGGGCTTCGCATGGAAGTGACGCACTGGGAAAGGAGAGTCGATAAGTATGATGAGCAAAGAAAAGAAGATTGAAGTAATTGAAAAGGTAAAAGAAAATGGAGTCCGCTTTATCCGCCTCCAATTTACTGATGTTACCGGAGTATTAAAAAACGTCGCCATTCCGGTAAGCCAGTTAGAGAAGACTCTTGATGGAGACCTGATGTTTGACGGCTCTTCAATAGAAGGTTTTGCCCGGATAGAAGAATCAGATATGTTCCTGATTCCGGATCCTGATACCTTTGTGGTATTTCCCTGGCGGCCGGCCAATGGTGCCGTAGCCCGCATGATCTGCGACATATACAAACCCGAACCCAATAAGCTTCCCTTTATCGGGGATCCGCGCAGCAATCTGAAGCGTATAGTCAAAGAAGCAGAAGACATGGGCTTTGTTTTGAACGCCGGCCCTGAATGCGAATTCTTCCTGTTCACCTGTGATGAGCAGGGCCATCCAATTTTAGCCACCCAGGATGAGGCCGGATACTTCGACCTGGCTCCGGTAGACCTGGGCGAAGACGCCAGGAGAGATATGGTTTGCACCCTGGAGGATATGGGCTTTGAAATTGAAGCCTCTCACCATGAAGTGGCCCCCGGACAGCACGAGATCGATTTTAGATACGGCTCGGTTCTCAATGTAGCCGATGACATTATGACCTTTAAACTGGTGGTTCGCACCATCGCCCAGAGACACGGCCTGCATGCCACTTTCATGGCCAAACCCATAGCCGGCATCAATGGATCAGGCATGCATACCCATCAATCTTTATCCAGCCTGGATGGCAAGAACCTGTTCTTTGATCCTAATACGCCCAACAAGCTCAGCGAGCTGGCTCGCTATTACATGGGCGGTATTATGAAGCACGCCCGGGCTCTGACCGCTATCACCAATCCCACGGTAAACTCCTATAAGCGTCTGGTGCCCGGCTACGAGGCGCCGGTTTATGTGGCCTGGTCGGAAGCCAACCGCAGCTGCCTGGTCAGGGTTCCCGCCAAGCGCGGAAACTCGACCCGCATCGAGGTTCGCCATCCCGATCCCATGTGCAATCCCTACCTGGCCATGGCGGTTATGCTGGCCGCCGGACTGGACGGCATCAAGAACAAGATCGAGCCGCCGGCTCCCGTGGACGCCAACATCTATCATATGACCCTGGCCGAGAGAGAACAGCAGGGCATCGTAAGCCTGCCCGGCTCCCTGCCAGAAGCCCTGGCCGCCTTGAGCCAGGACGAAGTCATCAAGGCTGCCCTGGGATCCCACATCTATGAAAAATTCGTGGCTGCTAAAGTTGCCGAGTACGAGCGCTATAACATTGACGTTCATCCCTGGGAGATCCGCGAATATCTGAAGAGCTTCTAGATGTTAAACAAAAGCCGGGGTGTATGCCCCGGCTAAAGCCCTTAAAAGATGAATCCTGCTATGATGAAATTCCCTTCCATCAACGTATTCGATAAAGGAGAGCGGCCTTGTTTTAAAGCCGGGGCTTCCTTCTGACCTTGAGTGCTTCAGAAAGATTATTGCGCAAATCAAGCCTTTTGGCATTTATCTTGCTCTAAAGGGCCAACTACGGAACAAAAAGAGATGGGTACAATATGACAATAATAGAAGAGTTTAGAACAATTGCAGGCGATATAAAAATTATCGACAAACCGGAAGAAAAAGAGATGTACAGCCATGACATCGGCGACGTACCCTCTTTCATGACCAAAATGTTATTTAAAACGCAACCATCCTTCGTGGTGCAGCCTAAAAACGTCGCAGAAATCAAAGAGGTTTTAGCCTTTGCCAATGAGAAGAAAATCCCGGTTATACCACGTGGAGCCGCTTCATGGGGATTTGGCGGCGTCATCCCCACCCAGGCCGGGATCGTGGTTGATCTGTCCCCTTTCAGAAAAATCATCGAAATCGACCCGGAACAAAAGACCGCCCGAGTTGAGGCGGGTGCACGCTGGAGCGATATAGACATCGTGGCCAAAAAGCAGGGGCTGTCCTTGATGACTTATCCATCAAGCAAATTTTCCACAGTGGCGGGATGGATTGCAACCGGCGGCTACAGTATCAACAGTTTCCGCTATGGCCACCTGTCAAAACAAATCCAGTCCATGACCGTGGTGACCGCCTCGGGTGAATCCAAAACGCTGACTCCGGCTGACAAAGAATTTGCCTATTATATCTCTACCGAAGGTGTCTTTGGCATCATCGTGGAAGTAACCCTCACCCTTAGACCAACACCGCCGGCGTCTTTTTCGCACCTGCTCTATTTTGGAAATGCCTATGCAGCCTTTGATTTTATTGAACGCTTTGTAAACAGTAAAGAGAAAGAAAACATCAACGTGAATGTCATCCGCTTCCTGGATGAAAACCATTTGAGCGATACCAATGAGGTCATGCACGATAATGTATTTAAAAAGAGTCCCTCAGTTCTGGTGGAATTGAGCAGCGCGGATGATGATCAGAAATTTTTATCATTTTTATCACAAATGGCCGGCATTGATGAAGCACCCAGTTATGTGGCCAGCTATTTATGGAACGAGCGTCTCTTTGGCGCCAAAGCCAAACGCCTGGGTCCGAGCATCCTGACCAGTGAAACCATTATCCCCATCCGGAAGGTGGCCGCCTTTATTGAGAAGGCCCAAAAAATGGGGACGGCTTTCGGGGTGGAAGTGTGTATTGATTCCTACATCCTGGATGAAAAACATGCCCTGGTGATGACCCCTTATCTGTGCGACTCAAGAAAATTGAAATACTATCTCAATATGGCCCTGGTTCCGATGCTGACCCAGACGGCGTTAAACTTTGGAGCCGAACCGTATGGCCTGGGCATCTGGAGTGCTTCTTTTATCAATCATTTATACAGTAAAGAAAAGCAGAAGGAACTCCGGGCCTATAAAGCCAAGGTTGATCCGAACAACATCATGAATCCCGGCAAATTCTTTGCGGTAAAATCGAAATTCTTTAACATTCCGGCCCAGATCTTTCATCCCTTCTTCTTAGGGATAAGCATGCAGGTGATGATCTTCTTAGCACCGGTCACCGGCAGGATGGTCAGAATGATCTTCGGAAAAGACCAGAAGCTGGACAGCCTTGATGCCGAACTCAGCACCCATGCCTGCGCCAAATGCGGCAACTGTATAGCCGTATGTCCAGCCTATCTGGTAACCGGCAATGAAGCGATAACCGCTCGGGGTAAGTTGGCCCTGGGCAAAAAACTGCTGGAAGGCAAAAACGTAACCCCGGAAGAAGCTGCCCTGGCTTTCATGTGTATGCACTGCAAGAGCTGTGAGGAGATATGCCAGACCAACCTGGAGCTCATGATGCTCTGGGATGCGCTGGAAAAAAGGCTTGAAGGGACATACGGCCGTCCGGATGAACAGATTGCCGATTTCCTCACAAAAGTTGATCAAAGCAAGGAATACTGGGAAATGGTGGACAGGAAGGGTTGATTTTTAGCAACAAGAAAATTGCTCTGCCATCAGTTCCCATGGACAGCAATTTTCAGTACTTTATTCCTTAATCCTTGCCAAATATTTGGCAAGAACCATAAATTCCTAAAGTACAAAAAACTATAAAGAAAAGATGGAAAAAGATTATGCCAAAGAAATATCATATTCATCCAAAAGTGACCCCGCTGGAGATGGAATATCTCTATAAGTTCAAAATCACCCGGGGAGCAAACTGCATCAACTGCGGAAAGTGCACCAAGGTATGTATTTATGAAGCCCATAAGCGCAGAAAAGGCGATCGGCGCAAAATGGCGGACCCCAATACGGTGGTGTGCCGGAACTGCTTCAGGTGCATTCAGGAATGCCCACGCGGAGCCTTGGAAAAATCCCTGCACCAGGATTTTGTCAATATCAGCGGCTCCTTCTGGAAAGCGGACATGTTCTTGACACTCTGGAAGCAGGCCGAAGACGGCAAGGTTCCCGTGACCGGCGCCGGATACCGCGGGCCGTTTAGCGGGGCCGGCTTTGACAGCATGTGGACCGACATGTCGGAAATCGTGCGCCCCACCCGTGACGGAATTCACGGCCGGGAATATATCAACACCGGTGTAGAGCTGGGCCGCAAGCTGGGCCATCTGGCCTTTGACGCCGAAGGCCGCCTGTTGACGCAGCCGCATCCCACCGTTGATATCCCTATTCCTATTCTCTTTGATATACCACCGGTGCAGTTAAGCCCCAATGTCAGGCTTGCTCTGATCAAGGCCGCCAGTGAAATCAGCACCTGCGTTATTTTGCCGGCGGCGGATATTAAGCCGGAGCTCGCAACATATAGCACCAATATCATTCCGTTTATAAGCGAGGGCGAAATTGACAAGTATGCAGACATTCTAAAGAGCGCCCGTCTAGTCGCCATTGATTATAGCGATGCCCTGCCGGATAAACTGGCAGGCATAAAAGAGCGCCTCAATAATATCAGCAATGCGGTAACCATCATCCGCGTTCCGGCCGTCAGCGGCATTGAAGGCATCGTCTCCAAGCTCGTAAACAACGGCGCGGAGGTGATCCATGTCGTGGCCGATTATCGCGGTCAGGAGATAAACAAAGACCAGGAAGCCAATTTCAAACCGCGCCTGATCAAAGATATCATCCGCTCCATCCACTTGCAGCTGGTCGAGGAGAGAATCCGCGACGAAATAACCCTTATCTTCTCCGGCGGTATAGCCATGGCTGAGCATGTGCCTAAATCAATGCTCTGCGGCGGTGATCTGACGGCGATAGATATCCCGCTGCTCATCGCCTTAGGCGCCCGTTTATACGAAGAGCCGGAAAAGCTGCTGCTTCTGCCGGACGGCCTCGAGAAAATATCGGTCGATATCATGACCCAGCGCATGGTCAACCTGATGGGCGCATGGCATTCCCAGATTCTTGAGATGATGGGCGCTATGGGTATCCGCGAAGCCAGACGGCTGCGCGGAGAAACCGGCCGGGCCATCTTCTTTGAAGAGATCGACCAGGAAACATTCGGCAAATTGTTTAAACAAAATTAAAAAAATGGGTGAATAGAATATGAAACCATCAACAGTAAAAATTAAAAAAATGCCTTCCCGGTTTAAACACCAGGTGCCCAAGTACAAGATTACCCGGTCGGATGATTGCATTAACTGCGGCACCTGCGCCAAGACCTGTCCGTATGGCGTGCATGAACGGCCGGAAGGGCATAACCGGGTTAATCCGCCCATCAATTACAAATGCAGCGGCTTTGAATGCCAGTCCAAGGAATTCTGCTGCATTACCCAGTGTCCGCGCCAGGCTTTGAGCCTATCGCTCCATCCCATGTATGAAACCTTGGGAGATCCCCGCTGGACCGCCGACATGATTACCGGCACCTGGATCATGGCTGAGACGGGCTATCCGCCGGAGCGTACCGACCTTGAATATAACGTGGGCAACTCCGGCGGCGGCTTTGATAAATTGCGCTTCAAGTTCCCGGCCAACCCGCCCAAGGTGGATAAGTCCGAGATCTCAACTGAAATTTCACTCAACCGCCGCAATGACGGAAGAGCGCCGGTGGGCATTTCCACTCCGGTCTATGGCGGCGGGATGTCATTCGGATCCGTCAGCCTGCCGACCATGGTTTCCAAGGCCCACAACGCGGCTATATGGAATACCTTTACCTGCACCGGAGAAGGCGGCTACCCGGAAGTTTTAATGCCTTATGATGATCATGTCATAACTCAGGTTGCCACCGGTCTGTTCGGCGTGCGGGAAGAAACCATCCAGCGCGTTAAAATCATCGAATTTAAATACGCCCAGGGCGCCAAACCCGGTTTGGGCGGCCACCTCCTGGGCGAGAAGAATACGGAAAGCGTTGCCAAAATGCGGGAAGCCGTTAAAGGCACCTCCCTCTTTTCACCGTTTCCTTTCCACTCGGTGTATTCCATCGAAGACCACAAGAAGCATATCGACTGGATCAAGGAAATGAACCCCATTGCCCTGGTTTCAGTCAAAGTCTCCACGCCCAATGATGTGGACATGGTGGCGGTCGGTTCCTACTATGCCGGTGCCCATATCATTCATATTGATGGCGGCTACGGTGGCACCGGCGCAGCACCGGATATCGCCAAGAAAAACATCGCCATGCCCATTGAGTACGCCATTGCCAAGGTGCACAATTTCTTGAAGGCCGAAGGCGCCCGGGATGTGGTAACCCTGATTGCCTCGGGCGGCATCCGCACTGCGCACGACCTGGCCAAGGCCATCTGCTTGGGCGCCGATGGTGCGGTCATCGGCACGGCGGAACTGGTCTCTTTAGAATGTGTGCGCTGCGGCAACTGTGAATCCGGTCGCGGCTGCTCCCGCGGTATCGCCTCCACCGACTCGGAACTGGCGGATCTATTTACCGAAGAATGGGCCACCCAGCGTTTAACGAATATGTATCATGCCTGGAATTATCAGCTGGTAGAAATCCTGCAGAAATTCGGCATGAAGAGTGTCAAAGAACTGGTAGGCCGGACCGACCTGCTGGAACATATCGATTACAGCAAATAAAACGGAGTTGGATTAACATGGATAAAGCTGACAAAATATTAGAATCGCGTAGTGAGCTTTTACGTCAGGTACCGTCGCTGGCCCCTAACCCGGAAGAGGAAGGCGGCTGTGGAGTTACCGGATTTATCAGCTCAATTCCGGTTACCGGAAAAAACATCTTTGAGCCTTCGGCACAGATGCACAATCGCGGCAATGGCAAAGGCGGCGGCATCGGCGCAGTCGGTTTTGTACCGGAAGCCTTAGGCGTTTCCCGCCAGGTCTTGGATGATGACTACATGCTCCACATTGCCCTGCTGGATAACAGCGTGGCAGCAGAGATCGAAGAGACCTATATCAAACCGAACTTTACCATAGATAAATCCGATAAGCTTGATACCTTGGGTGACTATCAGTCCATCGGCCTGGAAGTAAGGCCGCCGGATATCATGCGCTATTTTGTGCGCGTCAAGGACGATGTACTGGATGCCTTCATCCAGGAAAAGGGCCTGACCGGCGTGGAACGGCGCGATGCGGAAGATGAGTTTGTGTATCAGAACAGCTTCAAGATCAATACGCGCTATTATGCCTCGCTGGGCGAGAAACAAGCCTTTGTCATGTCGCATGGCCGCAATATGATGATCTTAAAAATTGTGGGCTATGCCGAGAATGTGGTGCGTTATTACAAGCTGGATGATTTCAAGGCGCATGTCTGGCTGGCTCACCAGCGCTATCCCACCCGCGGACGGGTCTGGCATCCAGGCGGTTGCCATCCTTTCAGCGCGCTGAACGAGGCGTTAGTGCACAATGGCGATTTCGCCAACTACCAGTCGATATATGAATACCTGAAACAGCGTAATTACCAGCCCCTGTTCCTGACCGATACCGAGGAAGCGGCCCTGCTGCTTGACCTGTGGAGCCGCGTGTACAAGTATCCGCTTGAACATCTGATTGAAGCCATGGCGCCGACCTCGGAAATGGACTTCGATATGCTGCCTCCTGAAAAGCAGCAGCTCTACAAGGCCATTCAGACGCATCATGTGAGCTCCTCACCCGACGGTCCGTGGTTCTTCATCATCGCTCGAAATGACGTCCGGGATGGCCAGTTCCAGCTGATCGGCATTACCGATACCGCCATGCTGCGTCCTCAGGTATTTGCCCTGCAGGAAGGCGAAGTGCAGGTGGGACTGATCTGTTCGGAAAAGCAGGCCATCGATGCCACCCTGATCTCGCTCGTCCGGGAAGATGCCCGCTTTGGGCCCATTGCCGACAAGTACTGGAATGCCCGCGGCGGTAGCTATACGGACGGCGGCTCCTTTATCTTCAGCCTGAAGGATAGCGGCGACGCCAGCGGCAATAAAAAGCTGGTCTGTACTGATAAATTCGGCCGGGTCATTGAAACTCCCAAGGATAAAGAAATCTGTGATGTTGCCAAGCCGGTTGAATCCAATGCGGCCTGCATGGAGATCGAGAAGAAGCTGCAAGCCCTTTTTGCTGAAAAAGATCCGGCAGCCGCCACCCGGAAAATAGTGGCCTATATTCAGGAAAATATCGGCGGATTCGATACCAACAGCCTCAGGTTCGCTGCCCAAACCATCAAAAAACATGCGGATGAAAATGATGACTGCAAGCAAACCGCGATTGACAGTCTGACTCTTTTGAGCGACTTGCGCTATAATACCGGCAGGATAAAGAGAAGCTCTGTCCAGCATGTCATCAAGCTCGCTCTGGATGCGATTTTTGATGAAACCGCCATGATTACCGGGAAATCCAACTCCCGCTTCAGCCGGATTGATTTTGCCACCCGAGGGGAAATCCGCGCCCCGCAGAATGATGAAAAGATTCTGCTTATTGATGCAGAAGCCTTTGAACCGGAAGGCGATCTGTGCGACGCAGTGCTGATTGTCAAAGCCTACCAACTGGGCTGGAAACGCTTTATGGTTTACAAGTACCGCGGCCAGCGGTTTACCGGGTGCGGCTTCGGCCCGGCTACGGGGGGCGTGCGGATAGATGTCTATGGCTCTTCCGGCGATTATCTGGCCTCCGGCATTGACGGCATGGAAATCTACGTGCACGGCAATGCCCAGGATCAGCTCTGCCAGATTATGAAAGACGGTAAACTGGTGGTCTACGGCGATGTCGGCCAGACTTTCATGTACGGCGCCAAAGGCGGCACCGCCTATATCATGGGCAATGCCGCCGGACGGCCGTTGATCAATGCCGTAGGCAGACCGCGCGTGGTTATTAACGGTACGGCACTGGACTATCTGGCGGAATCCTTCATGGCCGGCGATCCGCTTAACGGCGGTGGGTTTGTCGTCTTAAACGGCATCGGCTTTAGTGATGAGGACGGCTCTATCCGGGAATATGACTCACCCTACCCGGGCTCTAACATTTTCTCACTTGCATCCGGCGGCGCGATCTATGTCCGTGATCCGCAGAAAAAGCTGGTGGAAGAACAGCTTAACGGCGGTGAATTTAATGAAATCAGCGATGCGGACTGGGATCTCATCCTGCCGTACTTAGAAGAAAATGAAAAACTCTTTGCGATCAGTATGGAGCGACTTCTCACTGTGGATAACAAAAAGAAATCCCCCCAAGAAGTCTATCGCAAGATAATGCCTATAAAGGCTGCCGCACCGGTAAAAAATACCGACGGCCTGAGTGAGACCCTGTAAATAAGGGCACCCCCCGGGTGCGAGCTCGGGGTTGTTGAAAAATGATCGGTTCAGACGGTTACACCCTCTGGCCGATCGTTGACTTTGTCAACAATCAGAGGCGCCCCCCTTTTGGGCGCCTCTGTCATTTAGCATAGGCTTCATGAATAGTAGCCCCTGTTGCAACACAGCCTGCAACATCCGGAGAGTGTGCTGAATAATAATTCTTGATGATTTTCTTTACCATTACCAGTGAAAGACCCAGGCGTTTCCTCCGGAGCTCCGGTCGCGGGATTATAAGGTGCGGGACCGGGGACGCCAGAAAAGATTGATTAGAGCGCTGTCGCTATTCGTCTCATCTAACATAGCCAGTCGATAACTGTTCTTGATATTTATGGTAAATCACTGCAACCTATATAGAACGTGTGTTCTATATAGGTGTGATTACATATGATACCTGCCCGTATTGTGAAGGCTGAGGTATATAATCCCCGAACCCCTCGTAAAAACCAGTATTACCGGTGTGTAGAAGCACATTTTGAAGAACTGGCGGGCGTATGGGATGATAGGTATCAAAAAGATTATGGTTATTGGCGGCCTTACATACTGGATGTCATTTATAAATACCTGGACTGTGGTGACCTCCATCTGGGTTTTGCCCGGGTCAAATGTGATGACTGCCAGCATGAATACCTCTTGCCATTTTCCTGCAAACGCCGGTACTTTTGCCCCTCCTGTCATCAAAACGGGTCCTCGAATTCGGTGAATTCCTTTATACCGAGGTACTCAAACAGGTGCCTCATCGCCAGTGGGTCTTTAGCATCCCTAAAAGGCTGCGGCGCTATTTTATGTATGATCGCAGCCTGCTATCCAAATTAAGCCGGTGCGCATGGAAGGTATTATCGCACCTCCACCACCTTTCTCCTACAGCACTGATGAAGAACAATGGACCGAGGTCGAGGTCGAGGTCGAGGTCGGCAGCAGCGACCTGCCGGGCAGCTTCAGCTACACCCTGGACGGCTTAATCCCTAACACGGTCTATTACTTCAAAGCCTACGCCGCCAATTCGGCCGGGACCTCCTACGGGGCGGTGCAGAGCTTCCTGGTCCTGGAGGAACAGGCGCCCAAGGCCCCGGCCGCATCAACAGTCCTGCGCTTCTATAGAGGCCAAAATGATTATTATGTCAATGACCAGGTCCTGACCATGGATACCGCCCCCGTGATACTGGGAGGAAGGACCATGGTGCCTATCCGGTTTATGGCTGAACCCCTGGGTGCGGTTGTGAATTGGGATGGAACCGAGCGCAAAGTCACCGTCGTCCTTAACGACCAGGCTATTGAACTGTGGATTGGCCAGAACCTGGCCCGGGTCAACGGCGTGGAAACACCCATCGATGCCGGCAACCCGGAGGTAAAACCCTTTATCACAGATGCAGGGCTCAGCATGCTTCCGCTCAATTTTATCGCCCAGGCCCTGGGCTGCCAGGTGGAATGGGACCCGGCTACTCAAGAAGTGAAGGTGACCTACCCGGCTTAGCGGATTTTCATAATTACATCCAGTAACGTATAGGTGTGAATGAGCCAGAGAGAAGCGATTTTCTCTGGCTCAATTGCTTCGATAATAATCCGCTCAATAGGATGACCTGAGTTTGGCAGTAGCAAAGGTCCATCAGAATCTTGCCCCGGTTCTTGTTAAC
>Ga0232083_100383_pt1 | contig 11369 bp, 9 predicted proteins | sample SJ1SFenscriptome_3_FD_186093 | JGI IMG/M metagenome (GOLD analysis project Ga0232083, IMG submission 186093) | Metatranscriptome of enriched culture of PCE-dechlorinating microbial communities from Ithaca, New York, USA - SJ1.SFe4 (Metagenome... ...
CTGGGGCCGACTGCGGCAAAAGCTCTCTTCCCACCAGGGCCGCTCCAAGTGAGGCCCGTCTTATCCGCCCGAAGGATTAGCCCCTAGCGCCCCTTCTCCACCTGGTGCAGTTCGCCGGAGCGGTCAGCCTTGAGGTCGCTGTGCAGGAACTGCCCTTCCTGGGGCAGGGCCAGATAAAAGCGCGGCAGGGACATGATCTGCACCCGCTGGCCCGCGCTGAGCCGGGCGGTCAGTACATGGCCTCCGCGCACCCGCTCCTGGTCCAGGAAATGGAAATGGTAGCCGGGCACGTTGACCCCTTTGACAAAGGGCGGCGAATAAAAGCCCAGCAGGGTGCCGGTCACCTGGTTGAACTCGAACACCGCCTGCTTTTTGGCCGCCTCCACCAGCTTGGGATAGGGCTTGGATTGAGCAGGCACGCTCCGGGCCTTGACATAGGGGAAGGTGCCGTCGATGCGCACGGCGTAGAACAGGTTGGGGCTGGGCAAGGCGCGGCTGATGGCCGCCTCCAGGCCGGCAAAGTCGGTTGCCTGCTTGAGTTCCAGGCTCATCTCGGGCTGGAAATAAGTCACGTTGGCAAAGGGCGTGGTCATGGCCGGGTCCACCGGGTAGGCCTTGCCGTCGGTCTTGACCTGGTAGAACTTGCCCTCCAGGGCCACCATCTCGCCGTCCAGGCCCTGGAAGGTGCCCAGGCCGAAGCCGCCATGGCGGGCTAGATTGGCAAAGCTCATCTGGCCGTCATAGGCTCCCTCCAGCAGGGCGTCTATAGTGGACACCTGGTACAAAACCTGGCCCTCGCCGTCCAGCCGGCCATGGGCGCAGCCAGCCAGCAAGAGAACCGCCAGCAGTAGCCATCCCAGCCTGCGAATTTTCATGCTCGTCTCCCGTGGTTTTGATGGTGGGAGTATGTCGCGGGGGGCAACGGCTCCCACCCATTACCCCCCGATAACCTTGGTCGCGCCCGTGGGTGTGCCGGCCGGGGAACCTCAGCCCATTCTCTTGATGACCGCCTGGGTCATCTCCTTGGTGCCCAGCCGGCCTCCCAGGTCCGGGGTGGTCTCGCCTTGGGCTATAGCCTGGGCCAGGGCCCGCTCCACTCGCTGGGCGGACTTGTCCTCGCCCAGATGGCGCAGGAGCATGGCCGCGCACATGATGGCCGCCGCCGGGTTGGCCAGGTTTCTGCCCGCGATGTCCGGAGCCGTGCCGTGCACCGGCTCGAACAGGGCGTGCTGGTCACCCAGGTTGGCGCTGGGGCAAAGCCCCAGCCCGCCGATTAGCCCGGCCGCCAGGTCGGAGAGGATGTCGCCGAAGAGGTTGGTAGTCACCATGACGTCGTACTGGTAGGGGTCCAGCACCAGCTTCATGGCCACCGAATCCACCAGGGCCTCTTGATAGGCGATGTCCGAGTATTCCCGGGCCACCGCCCGGCAGGCCTCCAGAAAAAGCCCGTCACTCTTGCGCAGCACGTTGGACTTGTGCACCGCGGTCACCAGTTGGCGGCCGTTGGCTCGGGCATAGTCAAAGGCATAGCGGGCGATGCGGGTGCTGGCCTGGCGGGTGATGAGGCGGGTGCCGGTCACCACGTCGGGGGTGAGAGTCGTTTCATAGCCAGTGTAAAGGCACTCGGTGTTTTCCCGCACGATCACCAGATCGCAGCGGGGGTAGAGGCACTCCACGCCGGGGAAGGCCCGCGAGGGGCGCAGGTTGACATAGGTGCCCAGTTCCTTGCGCAAGCGCAGCACCACCTCGGCCGCCGTGTTGCCCGCGGCCCCGAAGAGCACCGCCTGGGCGGCCAAGGCCCCTTCCAGGGTTTCCGGGGGCAGGGCCGCGCCGGTGGCGGCCAGGCAATCGTCGCCGGCCTGAAAATGTCTGAAGTCAAATCCCAGCCCGGTGGCCTTGAGCACCTCTTGGGCTCCGGCCACCACCTCTGGCCCCACGCCGTCGCCGGGAATCACTGCGATGTGATAAGTCATGTCCGTCCTTCCCTGATCAACCCCCGGCCCGCCGGGTCCTTTTAGCACTGCCGGCCGGGCGGCGCCCGACCGGCAAGCTGTACGTGCGAAATTATTTCTTTAGATCGGCCTGCTCTGCCTATCTTGCGGCGTCAGGCCCGGGGAGTCAAGCCGGCTACCGCCGCCTGCCAGGGCTGCTTGTGCGCCTCTTCATACTTCTTGATGGCCGCCTCCTCTTGCAGAGTGAGCCCGATCTCGTCCAGGCCCTCCAGCAGGCACTTCTTGCGGAAGGGGTCCACCGCGAACAGGCAGGCGAAGCCATCACTGCCGGTCAAGGTCTGCGCCTTGAGGTCCACCGTGATGCGGTAGCCGTCGCCCTTGAGCGCCCGCTGGAACCATTGGTCCATCATCTGGGGCTCCAGTTCGATGAGCAGCATGCCGTTGTTAAAGGCGTTGTTCTTGAAGATGTCGGCGAAAGACGGCGCCACGATCACCTTGAAGCCGAAGTCCAACAGCGCCCAGGGGGCATGCTCCCGGCTGGACCCGCAGCCGAAGTTCTCCCGGGCCAGCAGGATGGTGGCCTTCTGATACTCCGGCCGGTTGAGGATGAAGGAGGGCTCCGGCGTGTCGTCGGTCTTGAAGCGCCAATGGAAAAAGGCAAAGCGGCCGAAGCCGTCGCGCTCCACCCGTTTGAGGAACTGCTTAGGTATTATCTGGTCAGTGTCCACGTTGGACAAATCCAGCGGAGCCACTAGCCCGGTGAAGGTGTGGAATTTCTGCATGCGCTTTCCCTTTGCTGGGCCTTGGGTTAGGTAATATCGCTCAGCGGGCCATTTCCCGGGCGTCCACCAGCCGGCCGGCCACGGCCGCAGCGGCAGCCGTGACTGGGCTCACCAGATGGGTGCGCCCGCCCATGCCCTGACGGTCCTTGAAATTGCGGTTGCTGGTGGAAGCGCAGCGCTGGCCGGGCGAGAGCACGTCGGGGTTCATGGCCAGGCACATGCTGCATCCCGGATCGCGCCAGGAAAAGCCGGCCTCTATGAAGACCCGGTCCAGGCCCTCGGCCTCGGCCTGGGCCTTGACCTGGCCCGAGCCGGGCACCACCAGGGCGCTGACGCTCTCATGCACCCGGCGGCCTTTGGCCACGCTCGCGGCAGCCCGCAGGTCCTCCAGCCGGCCGTTGGTGCACGAGCCGATGAAGACCACGTCCACCGCTATGTCGCTGATGGGCATCCCCGGCTTGAGGCCCATGTATTCCAAGGCCTGGCCAGCGGTCCTGGCCGTCTCGGGATCGCCCATGTTCTGGGGATCGGGCACTCGGCCGGTGATCTCAACCACCTGGCCGGGATTGATGCCCCAGGTGGTCTGGGGGGCAATGCCCTCGGCCTGGATGACCACCTCGCGGTCGTAGCGCGCGCCGGGGTCGCTGGTGAGCGTCTGCCAATAGGCCTTGGCCTTTGCAAAGTCCGCGCCCTGGGGGGCCAGGGGGCGGCCTTGGAGAAAGGCGAAGGTCTTCTCGTCCGGGGCGATCATGCCGGCCCGCGCCCCGCACTCCACCGACATGTTGCACACGGTCATGCGCCCGTCCATGGAAAGCTCCTGGAAGGCGGCCCCCAGATACTCGATGACATGGCCGGTGCCGCCGGCCACCCCCACCTGGCCGATGATGTAGAGGATCAGATCCTTGGCGTAAACGCCCGGGGCCAGGTTCCCTTGGACGCGCACGGCCATGGTCTTGGGCTTGTTCTGGGGGAGGGTCTGGGTGGCCAGAATGTGCTCCACCTCCGAGGTGCCAACGCCAAAGGCCAGGGCCCCGAAGGCACCGTGGGTGGCGGTGTGGCTGTCTCCGCAGAGGATGACCAGCCCGGGCAGGGTCAGGCCCAGCTCGGGCATGCACACATGGATCACCCCCTGGCGGGGGTCGTGCATGTCCAGGAGCATCACGCCGCAGCGCTGGCAGTTGCCGGTCAGGGCCTGGAGCTGGGCGGCGGCCACCTGGTCTTGCAGGGGCAGGTGCCGGTCAATGGTGGGGACCACGTGGTCGGTGACCGCGAAGGTCAAGTCGGGCCGGCGCACCTGGCGGCCGGCGGCCAGCAGGCCGGCAAAGGCCTGGGCCGAGGTGACCTCATGCACCAAGTGGCGGTCGACGTAGAGCAGGTCGGGCTGCCCCGGCCGCCGGCTGACCACGTGGTTTTCCCATATCTTGTCAAGCAACGTGGGCATTGGTCTTTCCTGCCTTGGCTTCCGCCGCCTCTTCGGCGTGGTTGCTGCCATTGAGGCGCAGCATGTGGTTGATGGCCGTGATCAGGGCCTCCACGCTGGCCATGACTATATCCTCATGGGCCGCCTGGGCGCTGGAAACCCGTCCCTGCGAGTCCTGCACGGTCACCGCCACCTTGACCACCGCGTTGGAGCCGCCGGTGATGGCGTCCACGTGGAATTCGCAGATCTCGTACTGGGCGCTCTGGCCCAGCATGCGCTTGACCGCCTTGAAGGCCGCGTCCACCGGGCCCACCCCGGTGTGAGCCTCCACCCGGCTCTGGCCGTAGACCTGGGCCACCAAGCTGGCGGTGGGCTCCAGCTTGTTGCCGGTAGTCACCACCAACTGGTCCAGCACAATGGCTCTCAGGCCCTGGGTCACCTTTTGCATTACTGATTCAGCTATAGCAAAAAGATCGGCGCTGAGCACCAGCTTTCCTTTGGCTCCCAAAGAGCGCACCCGCTGCACGATCTCCTGGATCTCGTCTTCGGCCGGATGGAGACCGGCCTCGGCCAGCGCCTGTTCGATGCCATGGCGGCCGGCGTGCTTGCCCAGCATCAGCCGGCGGCGGTGGCCCACCATCTCCGGGGTCATCAGCCCGGGCTCGAAGGTGCGGTGGTCGCGCACCAGGCCGGCGGCGTGGATGCCGCTCTCATGGGAAAAGGCATTGCCCCCGATGACCGCCTTGTTGGGCGGCACCGGGGCTCCGGTGAGCCGCTCCACCACCCGCGAGGCCTCGAAGAGCCTCTGGGTGTTGATGCCGCAGTCCCGGTTGTGCAGGCACTTGAGGGCCATCACCACCTCTTCCAGGCTGGCGTTGCCCGCCCGCTCGCCGATCCCGTTCAGGCAGACCTGCACCATGCTGGCGCCGGCCAGGACCCCGGCCACCGTGTTGGCGGTGGCCAGGCCGAAGTCGTCGTGACAGTGAATGGAGATGGGGGTGGGCACAGCGGCCGCCACCCCCCGCACCATGTCGGTGATGCTAGACGGCGTAGCCACCCCCACCGTGTCGGTGAGCCCGATCCAGTCGGCTCCGCCCTCGGCCGCCAGCTGGCAGATCTCGGCCAAGAAGCCGGGATCGGTGCGGGTGGCGTCCATAGGGGTGAACATGCACAGCCGGCCGGCGTCCTTGATCATGGCCACCGCCTCGCGCGAGCGCTCCAGGACCTGCCGGGGGGTGGCCCGCATGGACTGCTCCATCTGGATGGCGCTGGTGGAGGCGATCACGTCCACCATGGCCGCGCCGCAGTCAATGGCGGCCCGGACGTCTTCGGTGACCACCCGGGCCATGGCGCACACCGTGGCCTGCACCTCGCCGGCCACCTGCTGCACCGCCTTGAACTCCTCGGGGGAATTCACCGGGAAGCCGGCCTCGATCACCTGCACCCCCAGTTCATCCAGCTTCTTGGCGATGACCAGCTTGTCGGCCACCGAAAAGGCCACGCCCGGCATCTGCTCGCCGTCGCGCAGGGTGGTGTCGAATACTACTACGCCGTCTTTATCGCTCACCGTCAGTCTCCTATCCCAGCCATTTCATCATGGCTCTTAACCGGTCGCCTACCTCTTCGACCGGATGTTCCCGCTCCTGCCTGAGCAGGGCGTTGAAAACCGGCCGGTTGGCCTGGTTCTCCAGCACCCATTCCCGGGCGAACTCGCCGTTCTGGATCTCCTCCAGAATCTCCCACATGGCCTCGCGCACGTTCTCGTCCACGATGCGCGGACCGCGGGTGATGTCGCCGTACTTGGCGGTGTCGCTGATGTAGTGGCGCATGTGCTTGAGCCCGCCCTGGTAGATCAGGTCCACGATGAGCTTCATCTCGTTGATGCACTCGAAGTAGGCCATCTCCGGGGAGTAGCCCGCCTCCACCAGGACCTCGAAGCCGGCCTTCATCAGGGCGCTGATGCCGCCGCAGAGTACCGCCTGCTCGCCGAAGAGGTCGGTCTCGGTCTCTTCCTTGAAGCTGGTCTGGATCACCCCGGCCCGGGCCCCGCCGATGCCCAGGGCATAGGCCAGGCCGTTCTTCACCGCCTGGCCGCTGGCGTCCTGCTCCACCGCCAGCAGGCAGGGCACCCCCTGGCCGGCTACGTAGAGATCGCGCACCAGCTTGCCCGGGCCTTTGGGGGCCACCATGATCACGTCCACCTGGGGCGGAGGCTTGATCTGGCCGTAGTGGATGTTGAAGCCGTGGGCGAACAGCAGGGTCATGCCCGGCTTGAGGGCCGGCTTCACGAATTCATGGTAGGCCGCCGGCTGGGAGGGGTCGGGCAAAAGAAAACAAACCACATCGGCTCCGGCCACGGCTTGGGCCATGGGCTGGGCGGCCAGGCCGTCGGCCTGTACCTTGGCAAAGGTGGAGCTGCCCTCCCGCAGGGCCACCACTACCTGTAGGCCGCTGTCATGCAGGTTCATGGCGTGGGCCCGGCCCTGGCTGCCATAGCCCAGCACGCAAATCTTCTTGCCCTGAAGCTGCTTCAGGTCGGCATCCTTCTCGTAGTAAATCTTGACGCTCATTTCTTGATCCGCTCCTTACTTATAATTAGCAATCTTGGTTTGTTCCTGGTGTTCGCCGGTGGCGGCCTCTGCCTCCACCGGTTCGCTCAGCACCTTGCCCCGGGACATTACGATCTGCCCGGTGCGGGCCATCTCCAAAATGCCGAAGGGGCGCATCATGTCGAGCATGGCCTCTACCTTGTTGCGGTTTCCGCTGACCTCCACCACCATGGTCCGCTGATCCACGTGGGTGATGCTGGCCCGGAAGATGTTGGCCAGCTCGATGATCTCGTGGCGGCGTTCGGGGGGGCACTTGACCTTGATCAGGGCCAAGCCGCGCTCCACCCGGGGGGCATCGGTGAGATCATGCACCTTGATGATGTCCACCAGGCGCCTGAGCTGCTTGACCGCCTGCTCCCGCACCGCATCATCGCCGCTGACTACTATGCTCATGCGGCTGATCTGGGCATTGTCGGTTTCGCCCACCGCCAGGCTGTGGATGTTGAAGCCCCGCCGGGCTAGTAGCCCGGCCACCCGGGCCAGTACTCCCGGCTCGTTCTTGACCAGCACCGCTATGGGGTTGCTCTTGTCCATTAGTGGCCTCCGGTGTCGCAGGGGATGAAGTCCACGTTGGACCCGCCGGACGGCACCATGGGCAGCACGTGCTCCAGGGGGTCCACTATCACGTCCAGCACCACCGGCAGGCGGCGAGCCTGGGACTCGGCCAGGGCCCACTTGAGGGCCGGGGTCACTTCCTCGGGCCGCTCCACCCGGCGTCCCAGGGCTCCGAAGGCCTGGGCCACCTGATCGTAGGGTGGCGGGCAGAGCCCGCTCTGCGAGCGCCGGTCCTCGAAGAACAGGGTCTGCCACTGGCGCACCATGCCCAAGTGGGTGTTCTTGAGCACCACCGCCACCACGGGAATCTGGTAGCGCACCGCGGTGACCAACTCCTGCACGTTCATGAGGAAGGAGCCATCGCCGTCCACCAGGACCACCTGCTTGTCCGGACAGCCCACCTTGGCCCCGATGGCCGCCGGCAGGCCGAAGCCCATGGTGCCCAGGCCGCCGCTGGTGATCCAAGTGCGCGGGTTGCGGAAGTTGTAATACTGGCAGGCGAACATCTGGTGCTGGCCCACGCCGGTGACCAGGATGTCCTGGTCGCCGGAGAGATCGCTGATCTGCTCGACCACCTCCTGGGGCATGATCACCCCGTCCTTGCTGCGGTAGCCCATGGGGAACCTATTCTTCCACTCGGCGATGGCCTTGTGCCAGGCCTGCAAATCGGGTCGCTTTTCCCAGGCCCGGGCGCCCTTGACCAGCGCCTGCAGCACGGGCTTGGCGTCACCCACGATGGGCACCGCCGCCGGCATTATCTTGCTTATCTCCGAGGCGTCCACATCGATGTGGATCAGCTTGGCCTTGGGCGCGAAGGTCTCCAGCTTGCCCACCACCCGGTCGTCCAGGCGGCAGCCCACGCACAGGATGAGGTCGCAGTTGTGCAGGGCCAGGTTGGCGTAGCCGGTGCCGTGCATGCCGGGCATGCCCAGATTGAGCCGGTGGCGGCTGGGGAAGTTGCCCAGGCCCATGAGGGTGGTGGTCACCGGCAGGTCCAAAAGCTCGGCCAGCTCCATCAGCTCCCGGTGGGCGCCGGCGTGGGTGATGCCTCCGCCGGCCAGCACCACCGGCTGGCGGGCGGCCTGCAACAGCTGCAGGGCTCGCTCGATCTGCAGGGGATGGCCCTGCAGGATGGTCCCGCCGTTGACCAGGCGCACCCCGGTCGGGACCGCCTCCGCGGCCGAGACCGTGCCCACGGCCACATCCCTGGGCACGTCGATGAGGATGGGCCCCGGACGGCCGCTGACCGCCAGATGGAAGGCCTCGGCCACCACGGTGGGCACCTGGGCCGGGCTGGTGAGCTGGTAGTTGTGCTTGGTGATGGGCATGGTGATGCCCCGGATGTCGGCCTCCTGGAAGGCGTCGTTGCCCAGCATGTAGCAGGGGACCTGGCCGGTGATGGCCACCAGCGGCGTGGAATCCATCATGGCGTCGGCCAGGCCGGTGACCAGGTTGGTGGCCCCGGGGCCGCTGGTGGTCATGACCACCCCCGCCTTGCCGGTGGCCCGGGCGTAGCCCTCGGCCATGTGGGCTCCGCCCTGCTCGTGGCCGATGATGTAGTGGTTCAGTGTGCCGTCACGGTGCAGGGCGTCGTACACAGGCATGATCTGCCCGCCCGGCATGCCGAACATGGCCTCCACGCCCTGGTCCCTGAGGGCGGCCACCAACAGGTCAGACCCGGTGGTCATCCGCTGGGACTTGCTGGCGGGGTTGGGTTTTCTTTTGGCTTGCGTGCTCATTTGGTCATCCTCGTTGTCAACAGCCGCCGTCGGCGGACTGGGAAGTATCTCGCAACACCGCGCCCTGGGCCGCGCTGGTCACCAGGCTGGCGTAGCGGGCCAGGGCCCCGCGAGTGAAGCGGGGGGCCGGAGCCCGCCAGGCCGCCCGGCGCTTGGCCAGCTCTTCGGCCGGCACCAAGAGGTCCAGCTTGCGCTGGGGAATGTCTATCTGGATCTGGTCGCCGTCCTGCACCAGGGCCAGGGGCCCGCCCTGGGCGGCTTCGGGCGATACATGGCCGATGGCCGACCCCCGGCTGCCGCCGGAGAAACGGCCATCGGTTATCAGCGCCACCTTTCCGTCCAGGGGTCCGCCGGAGATCAGGCTGGTCAGGGCCAGCATCTCGCGCATGCCCGGGCCGCCGGCCGGCCCCTCGTAGCGCACCACCAGCACCTCGCCCGGCTGCACCAGGCCCTGGTTGACCGCGGCCGCCGCCTGCTCCTCCTGGTCAAAGACCCGGGCCGGGCCCCGGTGGGTCAGCATGTGCTCGGCCACCGCGGTCTGCTTGACCACCGCCCCCTGGGGGGCCAGGCTGCCGAAGAGCACCGCAATCCCGCCCTGGGCGTGCACCGGGTCCTCCAGGGAGTGGATCACCGGCTGGTCAAAGGCCATGACCGCCTCCACCTTTTTGGGCAGATAGCCGGCCAGGGGGCCGCCGGTCACGGTCAGGCAATCCAGGGAAAGCGCCTTCTCCAGCCGCTTCATCACCGCCCCCACCCCGCCGGCCTGGCCCAGGTGGGTCATGCGCATGGGGCCGGCCGGGCTCATGGAGCACAGATGGGGGGTCTGGCGGGATAGACGGTCGAAGTCGGCCAGGCTTAAGCCCACCCCGGCCTCGTGGGCAATGGCCGGCAGGTGTAGAGCGGTGTTGGTGGAGCCGCCCAGGGCCAGGTCCACCTTGCAGGCGTTCTCAAAGGCCGCCTTGGTCATGATGGCCGAGGGGCGGATGTTTTTTGCCAAAAGCTGCATGACCTGCTGGCCGCTGTCCCGGGCAATGCGCAGCTTGTCGTCGCTCTCGGCCAGGCTGACCGCGCAACCGGGCAGGCTCATGCCCAGGGCCTCGGTGACGCAGGCCATGGTGTTGGCAGTGAACATACCCGCGCAGGAGCCCGGCCCCGGACAGGCGCATTTCTCCAATATGGTCAGATCGGCCAGGCTCATCTGGCCCGAGTTCACCTTGGCCACCGCCTCGAAAACAGTGATCAGGTCCACCACCTGGCCCTTATACTCGCCAAAGGCCATGGGCCCGCCGGTGACCATGATGGCCGGCAGATCCAGGCGGGCGGCGGCCATGAGCATGCCGGGCACTATCTTGTCGCAGGAGCCGATCAGCACCAGGGCGTCAAAGCCATGGGCCACGGCCATCAGTTCCACCGTGTCAGCCACCACTTCCCGGCTGGGCAGGGAGGCGTGCATGCCGGCGTGGCCCATGGCCAGGCCGTCGCAGATGGCCATGGTGTTGAACTCAAAAGGCGTGCCCCCTCCCAGGCGCACCCCGGCCTTGACCTCCTCGGCCAGACGGTTCAGGTGTGCATGCCCGGGCACTACCTCGGTCCAGGAATTGACCACCCCCACCAGGGGCCGCTCCATATCCTGCTCTTTCAAACCCAGGGCCCGCATCAGGGAACGGTGGGGAGCTCGATCCACGCCTTTTTTGATCTTGTCGCTGGGCATGCTCATTGCTGATTCCTCCTGCCCCAGCCCTTGTTTTTCCCCGGGGCTCATCCGGCCGCCGGGCCGGGCTGGGTTTTGCTGGGCCCCTGGGGGCCTCTAGCAGCTAACTGATTGTGAATTCGTTGTTTTCGGCCCCTACCGGGGCAGAATAATGGCGATGCTTACTAGGATGGATACGCCTACGATCAGGCGGGAGGCGTCTAGGGTAAGGCTCTGGGCCTGGGAGAGGAAAGAGGCAGGGCGGGCGGCGGGGGACCAGTCCCTGGAGCCCCGGCAACCGGCCGCCGGCGAGAAACTTGCTGTTGATCCTGGCAGCTTCATCTCTTTGTCCTTTGATTTTTCCTGTCTCATCGACCTAGGCCTTTTTTCTTTTGGCGGCCGCCGCAACAGATGCGGCCGGTAAGGGCTTGTCGCCCTGTTTGGTTCCAAATTAGTTGGGAAAATATGTAATCAGATATTCGCCCCTATAGGGGCAGAATAATGATGCTAATGCCGCATACTACCAGGGGGCCCGGGCACAAGACGGGGGTGAGCGCCGCGCTCTGGCTGCGCTCCCAACGGCCCGGTTGTTCCTCCCTGTACGACATCAGCTATCCCAAAG
>Ga0232083_100405_pt1 | contig 10833 bp, 12 predicted proteins | sample SJ1SFenscriptome_3_FD_186093 | JGI IMG/M metagenome (GOLD analysis project Ga0232083, IMG submission 186093) | Metatranscriptome of enriched culture of PCE-dechlorinating microbial communities from Ithaca, New York, USA - SJ1.SFe4 (Metagenome... ...
CCGGCCCCACGTTGGCGCCGATGCGGATGATGCCGCTCTCGTCCAGGTTGCGCAGCATCTCCTCGCCCACGTTGGGGATGTCCCGGGTGATCTCCTCGGGACCGAGCTTCGTGTCGCGGGCCACGAGTTCGAACTCCTCGATGTGCACCGAGGTGAACACGTCCTCGCGCACCACCCGCTAGGAGATGAGGATAGAGTCCTCGAAGTTGTATCCGCACCAGGGCATGAAGGCCACGGTGAGGTTCTTACCCAGGGCCAGCTCGCCGCCGTCGATGGCCGGACCGTCGGCCAGCACGTCGCCCTTCTTCACCACCTGGCCCACGTGGACCGTGGGCTTCTGGCCGAAGCAGGAGTTCTGGTTGGACTTGTGGTGCTTGAGCAGGTCGTAGGCCACCACTCCGCCGCTGTCCGGAGACACGCCGCCCTCGTAGTTCACCACGATGCGCTCGGCGTCGGCGAAGTGGACCACGCCGTCGGCCGCGGCGATGAGGCAGGAACCGGAATCCTGGGCCAGGCGGGCCTCCATGCCGGTGCCCACCAGGGGCTTCTCGCAGCGCAGCAGCGGCACGGCCTGGCGCTGCATGTTGGAGCCCATGAGCGCGCGGTTGGCGTCGTCATGCTCCAGGAAGGGAATGAGCGCTGCGGACACCGACACGATCTGTGACGGCGAGATGTCCATCAGCGTGATTTCCTTCTGCGGGGTCATGGTCACGTCGTTGCCGCCCTGCAGGCGCGCGGTGACCAGGGGGTTGATGAACCGCCCGTCATCGTCCAGGGGCGCGTTGGCCTGGGCGATGACCTCCTTGTCCTCCTGGGAGGCGTCCAGGGAGCGGACCTGGTCGCTGACCCGGCCGTCCTTGACCACCCGGTAGGGGGTCTCGATGAACCCGTAGTCGTTCACCGAGGCGTGGGTGGTGAGGGACACGATGAGGCCGATGTTCGGGCCTTCCGGGGTCTCGATGGGGCAGATGCGGCCGTAGTGCGACACGTGCACGTCGCGGACCTCGAAGCCCGCGCGCTCCCGGGTCAGGCCGCCGGGGCCCAGGGCCGAGAGGCGGCGCTTGTGGGTGACCTCGGACAGCGGGTTGGTCTGGTCCATGAACTGGGAGAGCTGGGAGGTTCCGAAGAACTCCTTGAGCACCGCCGCCACCGGCTTGGGGTTGATGAGGTCGTGGGGCATGAGAGTGGCCACTTCCTGGAGGCTCATGCGCTCCTTGATGGCCCGCTCCATGCGCACCAGACCGATGCGGTACTGGTTCTCCACCAGCTCGCCCACCGGCCGCACCCGGCGGTTGCCCAAATGGTCGATGTCGTCCGCCGGCCCGTGGGTGTCCTTGAGCCAGCTCAGGTGCTTGATGGCCCGCAGGATGTCCTCGTTGGACAGGGTGCGGGTGTCCAGGGGCAGGTCCAGGCCCAGCCGGGAGTTGAGCTTGTAGCGGCCCACGGCCGAGAGGTCGTAGTAGTCCGGGTTGCGGAACAGGTTGTCGAAGAAGGTCTTGGCGATCTCCGGGGTGGGCGGGGAGGAAGGCCGCAGCCTCCGGTAGATCTCGATCTGGGCGCTCTCCTCGTCCGCGGTCTTGTCCTGCATGAGGGTGTCGCGCATGGAGGAGGACACGTCCAGGCCGCGGGTGTAGAGGATGGGCAGGCGCTCCACCTTGGCTTCCCGGAACTTCTCCAGCAGGGAGCCGCCCAGCTCCTCGCCGGCCTCGGCCAGGATCTCGCCGGTCTTGGGCTCGGCGATGTCCTGGGCCAGGAACAGGCCGGTGAGCCCGTCCGGATCCACCGGGTACTCGGTGATCCCCTTCTTGAGGAACTCCTTCCAGATGCGCTTGGTGATGGGCTTGCCCGCGGCCACCATCACCGCGCCGTCCTTGTCCTCCACCTCGGCGTAGGCGGTCTCCTTCACGTAGAACCGCTCGTCCACCTGGCGCAGAACCTGGTCCTTGGTCAGGTGCAGGTATTCGGTCTCGTAGAAGTAGGCCAGGATGTCCGCCTTGCTCATGCCCATGGCCTTGAACAGGATGGTGGCGGGCATTTTCCGGCGGCGGTCGATGCGGACGTAGAGGATGTCCTTGTGGTCGTAGTCGAAGTCCAGCCAGGAGCCGCGCATGGGGATGATGCGGCAGGAGTACAGCACCTTGCGGCTGGAGTGGCTCTTGCCCGAGTCGTGCTCGAAGATGATGCCCGGGGAGCGCTGGAGCTGGTTGACGATGACCCGCTCGGTGCCGTTGATGATGAAGGTGCCCTTGTCGGTCATGAGCGGGACGGTGCCGAAGTAGATGTCCTGCTCCTTGATGTCGCGGATGGTCCGGCTGCCGGACTCCTCGTCCACGTCGTAGACCACCAGGCGGACCTTGATCCGCACCGGGGCCTCGTAGGTGAGGCCCTTGGAGATGCACTCCGGCTCGTCGTACTTGGGCTCGCCGATCTCGTAGCTCACGTACTCCAGGCTGGCGGTGCGGTTGAAGTCCTCGATGGGGAACACCGAACGGAACACGCCCTCCAGCCCCTCGTCCCGCCGGCTGGCCGGGGGATTCTCCATCTGCAGGAAGCGATGGTAGGAGTCCACCTGGAGATTGAGCAGGTGGGGGATGGGGAAGGCATGGGATATCTTGCCAAAATGTTTGGACAGTTGCGCCATAGTATCCTCACACGTGACGGGAAGAGTCACCTCTGGCTGGGGTGGACCCCAAGGCCCGTCCGGCTACACCGCCGCCGGGGCCGACATCGGACAGAAAAAGCGCAAGGGCGGCGCAGGGCGCACCGCGGCGCGGGCGCAGAAAGGGGAGGTCCCGCGCGCCGAGTTTGGGGGATAGGGGTTCAGAAATTTCATGGGCTAGTGTTCGGATTTACTCCGCTGCCGCAAATTCGTCCTATTAGCCAGCAATGCACCACTTGGCAAGAGGAAGACCCCATCTTTTTTCCGATCGAAGAAGAAAAGGCGCGGCGCCCGTCCGGACGCCGCGCCTTGTGCGCACTCGGGTGCGGAGCTACTTCACTTCCACGCCGGCGCCGGCTTCTTCGAGCTGCTTCTTGGCTTCGGCGGCCTCGTCCTTGGACACGGCCTCCTTGATGACCGAGGGGACCTCGTCCACCTTGGCCTTGGCTTCCTTGAGGCCCAGGCCGGTGAGGGCGCGGACGACCTTGATCACGTTGATCTTGTTGCCGCCGGCGCTGGTCAGCACCACGTCGAACTCGGTCTTCTCCTCGACCTCGGCGGCAGCCTCGGCCGGGGCGGCCATGGCCACCGCGGCCACCGGGGCGGCGGCGGACACGCCGAACTTCTCCTCCAGCTCCTTGATGAACTGGGACAGCTCCAGCACGGTCATGTTGGCGATGAATTCGACAACCTGCTCTTTGGTGACGTCAGCCATGGGATGTACTCCTTGAATGATTGCTTTGGCTCGGGTGAAAAGGGATGGGACCTAGGCCGCGGCCTCGGACTTCTTGTCCTTGAGGGCCACGAGCACGTTCAGCAGGCCCCGCGGCACGTTGGCCAGCAGGCTCACGAAATTGGTAGGCACGGCGTTCATGGTGCCGAGCATGCGGGCCAGCAGCTCCGGCTTGCCCGGGAGCTTGGACAGCTCCTGGATCCCGGCCTCGTCCATGAACTTGCCCTGGAGACTGCCGTAGCGAAGGGCGAACTTCTTGCTGCCCTTCAGAAACTCGGTGAGGACCTTGGCGGTCGCCACCGGGTCGCCGTAGCCAAAGGCCACGCCGCAGTTCTCCTTGAGCTTGTCCTTCAGGACCTCGTGGGGGCCGCCGGTCATGGCGATGCGGGCCAGGGTGTTCTTCACCACCTGGTAGTCCACGCCCGACTGGCGGAGCTTCACCCGCAACAGGGTCAGCTCCTCCACCTTGAGGCCCTTGAAGTCCGTGACCACCGCGATCTGGGCCTTGTCAGCCTTGGCCTTCAGTTTGGCGATGATCTCAGCCTTCTGGGTTCTTTCCACGATCTCTCCTTCCTCTGTCAGTGTTCCGACCGGGAAGATGAGCCAAAGTCCGGTCTCGGCAGGAGATTAAGGGCTCGCGCCCGCCTGCTTTCTTCGACTCGTCTCTCCCATCGCGCCGGCTTGGCCGGCGTTGGCCACGCCCGCCGGGCGAACCCGGCGATGTATGTCAACGGCAGGCGAACCCGCCGCCGCTTGCGTCCCGCCCTACCCCGCGATCTTGAGCACGGTGGAGGGGTCGATCTTGATGCCGGGGCCCATGGTGGAGGCCACGGCCACGGACTTCAGGTAGGTGCCCTTGGCCGCCGAGGGCTTCAGGCGCATGACCTGGTCCACCAGGGCGGAGAGGTTCTCCAGGAGCTTGGTGGCGCCGAAGGAGACCTTGCCGATGGGCGCATGCAGCACCCCGGCCTTGTCCACCTTGAACTCCACCCGGCCGGCCTTGAGCTGCCGGACCGCCTCGCCGATGTTGGGGGTCACGGTGCCGGTCTTGGCGTTGGGCATGAGTCCGCGGGGGCCCAGGATGCGGCCGATCTGGCCCACCAGGGCCATCATGTCCGGGGTGGCCACCGCCTTGTCGAAGTCGAGCCAGCCTTCCTTGACCTTGGCCACCAGGTCCTCGGCGCCCACGGCGTCGGCGCCCGCGGCCTTGGCTTCGGCCTCCTTGTCGCCCCGGCAGAAGGCGGCCACGCGCACGGTCTTGCCCAGCCCGTTGGGCAGGCTCACCGCGCCGCGGACCATCTGGTCCGAGTACTTGGGGTCGACGCCCAGGTTGAGGGCCACGTCCACGGTCTCGTCGAACTTGGCGTAGGCCGACTTGACCACCAGGCCGACACCCTCGTTCACCGGGTAGCGGACCGAAAGGTCCAGGTCCTTGACGGCGTTGTTGAACTTCTTCCCGTGCTTGGGCATGTGCGTATCCTCGAAGAATGCAAGCGTGCTAGACGATCTCGATGCCCATGCTGCGCGCCGTGCCGGCGATGGAGTGCACCGCGGCCTCCAGGTCCTTGGCGGTCAGGTCGGGCATCTTGAGCTGGGCGATCTCCTCCACCTGGGCGCGGGTCACCTTGCCCACCTTGTTCCGGTTGGGCTCGCCCGATCCCTTGTCCAGCTTGGCGGCCTTCATGAGCAGCACCGAAGCCGGAGGGGTCTTGGTGATGAAGGAGAAGGTCCGGTCCGCATAGACCGTGATCTCCACCGGAATGATGGTGCCCTTCTGCTCCTGGGTGCGAGCGTTGAAGGCCTTGCAGAACTCCATGATGTTCAGGCCGTGCTGGCCCAGGGCCGGACCCACCGGCGGGGAGGGGTTGGCCGCTCCGCCGGGGATTTGCAGCTTGATCTTGGCAGTGATTTTCTTGGCCATGGCTCTATCCTCTGTTGCCGTATTCGGCGCTTGATGCGGGAGCGGGGGCGGCTAGCCCTTGCTCACCTGGACGAAGTCCAGCTCCACCGGGGTCTGGCGACCGAAAATCGAGACCGACACCCGCAGCTTGCCCTTGTCGTAGTTCACGTCCTCAACCTGGCCGTTGAAGCCGGAGAAGGGGCCGTCGATGACCCGCACCTCGTCGCCGCGTTCGAAGTTGAACTTGGGCCGCGGCTGCTCCTGGCGGCGCTCCATCATGGACAAAATCTTCTGGGCCTCGGAGTCGCGCATAGGCGCGGGGCGGGTCTTGCCGCCCACGAAGCCGGTCACCCGGGGGATGGACTGCACCAGATGCCAGCTGGCGTCGGTGAGCACCATCTTGAGCATCACGTAGCCCGGGTAGAACTTGCGGGTGGAAGTCTTCTTCTCGCCCTTGACCAGTTCGATGACCTTCTCGGTGGGGACCACCACCTGCTCGATCTGACCCTGGTCCTGTCCGGTGCGCATCATTTCCAGGATGGTCTTCTCCACACGCTGCTCGAAGCCCGAGTAGGTGTGCACAATGTACCACCGGGCCTTGGGCGTGGTGATGTCCATTTCCTCGGTCATGACGGCTCCTTGCGGTCCCCTGGGGGCCCTACGACAGGATGGCCCGGATGGCCTTGGCCAACCCCAGATCCACCAGACCGAGGAACAGGGCCATGACCAGCACCAGCACCACCACCGCCGCCGAAGTGGCGAGGGTCTCCTTGCGGGTGGGCCAAGTCACCTTCTTCATCTCGATCAGGGACTGGTCGAAAAAGTCCTTGAACTGCCGGAGCTTGCCCTGCACGCCCTCCGTCTCGTCCTGGGAGGTCTTCTGGGTGGCTGCCGCAGCCTTGGAGAGTTTCTTCGCCATCGCTATCCTCAATGGGCGCCGTGCGCCCGGAATGTCACGTGGCAGGCCAGGAGGGATTCGAACCCCCAACATCCGGTTTTGGAGACCGGCGCTCTACCGTTAGAGCTACTGGCCTGCATGCCGGGACCGGTCCTCCGGCCCCGGAAAATGCCTACTTGGACTCCTTGTGCACCGTATGCTCGCGGTCCCACGGGCAATACTTCTTGATCTCCAGGCGTCCAGTGGTGTTCTTCTTGTTCTTGGTCGTGGCGTAGTTCTTGCGCTTGCACTTGGTGCAGGCCAACTGGATGTTCACGCGCATGGCTTACTCCGTAATCTCCGAGACAACGCCCGCGCCCACGGTGCGGCCGCCTTCGCGGATGGCGAAGCGCAGCCCCTTCTCCATGGCGATGGGGGCGATGAGTTCCACGTTGAAGGTCGCATTGTCGCCGGGCATCACCATCTCCACGCCCTCGGCCAGGGTCACCACGCCGGTGATGTCCGTGGTCCGGAAGTAGAACTGCGGGCGGTAGCCCGAGAAGAACGGGGTGTGACGGCCGCCTTCTTCCTTGGACAGCACGTACACCTCGGCCTTGAACTTCCGGTGCGGGGTGATGGACTTGGGCGCCGCCAGAACCTGGCCCCGCTCCACGTCCTCGCGCTTCACGCCGCGCAGGAGAGCGCCGATGTTGTCGCCGGCCTGGCCCTGGTCCAGAATCTTCCGGAACATCTCCACGCCCGTGCAGGTGGTCTTCGTGGTGTCCTTGATGCCCACGATCTCCACCTCGTCGCCCACCTTCAGCACCCCGCGCTCCACCCGGCCGGTCACCACCGTGCCGCGGCCCGAGATGGAGAACACGTCCTCGATGGGCATCAGGAACGGCTTGTCGATGTCCCGCTGCGGATCGGGAACGTACCCGTCCACCGCGTTCATCAGCTCGAAGATGCACTTGGCGTCGTCGGACTTGGCGTCGTCGGCCTCCAGAGCCTTCAGCGCCGAGCCCGAAATCACCGGAATGTCGTCGCCCGGGAACCCGTACTTGGTCAGCAGCTCCCGGACCTCCAGCTCCACCAGCTCCAGCAGCTCGGCGTCGTCCACCAGGTCCACCTTGTTCAGGAAGACCACCAGGTGGGGAACGCCGACCTGCCGCGCCAGCAGGATGTGCTCACGGGTCTGCGGCATGGGGGCGTCGGTGGCCGCCACCACCAGGATCGCGCCGTCCATCTGCGCCGCCCCGGTGATCATGTTCTTGATGTAGTCCGCGTGACCCGGGCAGTCCACGTGCGCGTAGTGCCGCTTGTCGGTCTCGTACTCCACGTGCGCGGTGGCGATGGTGATGCCGCGCTCCTTCTCTTCAGGGGCCTTGTCGATCTCGTCGAAGGCCACGAACTTCGCCTTGCCCTGCGACGCCAGCACCTTGGTGATGGCCGCGGTCAGCGTGGTCTTGCCGTGGTCGATGTGACCGATGGTGCCGATGTTTACGTGCGGCTTGGTCCGCTCGAATTTGGCCTTGCCCATTGCGGTACCCCCTAGTTCTTCTTGATGATTTCTTCGGCGAGCCCCGACGGGACGCGCTCGTAGTGGTCGAACTGCATGGTGAACGTCGCCCGGCCCTGGGTCTTGGACCGCAGGTCCGTGGCGTAACCGAACATGGCGGAGAGCGGGACGTTGGCGCGCACCACCTGGGCGCCGGTGCGGGCCTCCATGTTGGTGACCCGGCCCCGGCGGGAGTTCAGGTCGCCCATGACGTCGCCGAGGTAGTCCTCGGGAGTCACGACCTCCACGCCCATGATGGGTTCGAGCAGGATGGCGGAGGCCTTGCGCATGGCCTCCTTGATGGCCATGGAGCCGGCCACGTAGAAGGCCTGCTCCGAGGAGTCCACCTCGTGGTAGGAGCCGTAGATCAGCCTGACCTTCACGTCCACCACCGGGAACCCGGCCATGATGCCGCTCTTGAGCGCATCCTGGATGCCCTTGTCCACCGCCGGGATGTATTCCTTGGGAATCACGCCGCCGGAGATGGCGTTCTCGAAGGAGTAGCCATGCTCGGGGTTGGGCTCCACCTCAATGACCACGTGGCCGTACTGGCCGCGGCCGCCGGTCTGCTTGGCGTACTTGTGGTCGATCTTGGCGGGCTGGGTGATGGTCTCCCGGTAGGCCACGCGGGGCTGGCCCACGTTGGCGTTCACGCTGAACTCGCGCAGCAGGCGGTCGACGATGATCTCCAGGTGGAGTTCGCCCATGCCCGCGATGAGGGTCTGTCCGGTCTCCTCGTCGCCCTTGACCCGGAAGGAGGGGTCCTCCTTGGCCAGCTTGTTCAGGGCGTCGGAGAGGCTGTCGCGGTCGGCCTTGGACTTGGGCTCGATGGCCACCTCGATGACCGGCTCGGGGATGTTCAGGGACTCCAGCACGATGAGCCGGGAGGGATCGCACAGGGTGTCGCCGGTGCCGGTGAACTTGAGCCCGACCGCCGCCACGATGTCGCCCGCGCCGGACCACTTGATGTCCTCGCGCTTGTTGGCGTGCATCTTGAGCAGGCGGCCGATGCGCTCCTTCTTGCCGTTCTCGGCGTTCACCACGGTCATGCCGCTCTCGATGTGACCGGAGTAGATGCGCAGGAAGGTGAGGTGGCCGATGTAGGGATCGGAGAAGAGCTTGAAGGCCAGGGCGGCCAGGGGCTCGTCGTCGTTGCAGTGCGCGGTGACCTCCTCTTCGGAGCCGGCGCGCACGCCCTTCATCTGCACCACTTCCAGGGGCGAGGGCAGGAAGTCCACCACCGCGTCGAGCAGGGGCTGGACGCCCTTGTTCTTGAAGGCGGAGCCGCAGAGCACCGGACAGATGGTCAGGTTCACGGTGGCCTTGCGGATGCCCGCGATGAGCTCCTCGGGGGTGAGCTCCTCGCCGCCCAGGTATTTCTCGAGCAGGGCCTCGTCCTCTTCGGCAATGGCCTCCAGCATGGCCAGGCGATGGGCCTCGAAGTCGCCCTGCAGCTCGGAGGGAATCTCCGAGAAGGCGAACTTGGCGCCCATGGTCTGGTCATCGAACACGATGGCCTTGCCCTGGATGAGGTCCACGATGCCCACGAACTTGTCTTCGGAGCCGATGGGAATCTGGATGGGCACGGGCTTGGCGCCGAGCCGATCCCGGATCATGCCCACGCAGCGGTCGAAGTCCGCGCCCACGCGATCCATCTTGTTCACGAAGCAGATGCGGGGCACCTTGTAGCGGTCGGCCTGCCGCCAGACGGTCTCGGACTGGGGCTCCACGCCGGCCACCGCATCGAACACCGCCACCGCGCCGTCGAGCACGCGCAGGGAGCGCTCCACTTCGATGGTGAAGTCCACGTGGCCCGGGGTGTCGATGATGTTGACGCGATGGTTGCGCCAGAAGCAGGTGGTGGCGGCGGAGGTGATGGTGATGCCGCGCTCCTGCTCCTGCACCATCCAGTCCATGGTGGCTTCGCCGTCGTGCACCTCGCCAATCTTGTGCGAGACGCCGGTGTAGAACAGAATACGCTCGGTCGTCGTCGTTTTGCCGGCATCAATATGGGCCATGATGCCGATATTGCGCTGCATGGGAATGGGAACAACTCGGGCCACGATACTCTCCGACGACTACCAGCGGTAATGGGCGAAAGCCTTGTTGGCTTCGGCCATACGATGGGTGTCTTCCTTCTTCTTCACCGCGCCGCCGCGGTTGTTGTAGGCGTCCACCAGCTCGGCGGAGAGCTTGGAGACCATGCCCTTCTCGCCGCGGCCGCGGGCGTAGGTGATGAGCCAGCGGATGGCCAGGGAGACCTGGCGCTCGGGCCGGACCTCCATGGGCACCTGGTAGGTGGCGCCGCCGACCCGGCGGGACTTGACTTCGAGATGCGGCTTCACGTTGTCCACCGCCTTCTCGAAGGCCCGCAGCGGATCCTCCTGGGACTTGTCGGCCAGGATGCTCAGGGTCTGGTACATGATGCCCTCGGCCACGTTCTTCTTGCCGTCATTCATCATGCGGCTGACGAACTTGGCCACCAGCACGCTGCCGAACTTGGGGTCCGGCAGGATTTCACGCTTGGGGACAGGTCCCTTTCTCGGCATGGCGAATCTCTCCTCGCACTATTTGGGACGCTTGGCGCCGTACTTGGAACGGCCCTGGCGACGGTCATTGACGCCGGCGGTATCCAGCGCGCCACGGACGATGTGGTACCGGACGCCCGGAAGGTCCTTGACGCGGCCGCCCCGGATGAGCACCACCGAGTGCTCCTGCAGGTTGTGGCCCTCGCCCGGAATGTACGAGGTGACCTCGTAGCCGTTGGTCAGCCGGACGCGGGCGACCTTGCGCAACGCCGAGTTCGGCTTCTTGGGCGTGGTGGTGTACACGCGGGTGCACACGCCGCGGCGCTGCGGACACTCGGTGAGCGCCGGGGTCTTCTTCCGCTTGACCTGCTTGGCCCGCTCCTTGCGGATGAGCTGATTGATGGTCGGCATCCACTCCTCCGAAAACGTGTTCTTGCGAATGGCCGGGCGGTCTACTTGCCGCCGGCGGGGCCCGTTTTAGGCCAAAAAAAACAGGGGGGAAGTTCCCCCCTGTCAACAACAGGTTCTGACTTCCACTCTCAGAGGACCCGACGGGTCTTTAGCAGTGGATAACTGCG
>Ga0232083_100431_pt1 | contig 10460 bp, 10 predicted proteins | sample SJ1SFenscriptome_3_FD_186093 | JGI IMG/M metagenome (GOLD analysis project Ga0232083, IMG submission 186093) | Metatranscriptome of enriched culture of PCE-dechlorinating microbial communities from Ithaca, New York, USA - SJ1.SFe4 (Metagenome... ...
CGACAACCGGCTGATTCACGGCCAGGTCATTGAAGCGTGGCTCCCTTATACCGGAGCCTCCACGATCATCGTGGCCAATGACGAAGTGGCCGGCGACAGCATCCAGCAGGAAATCATGTCCCTGGCTATCCCCCAAAACACCACCAGCCTTTTCGTGCATGTGGAACGCACCCAGTTGGCTCTGGTCCAGGCCATGTCCGGCCACCCCCTCGCCGCGCTGGTGCTCTTCTCATCCTGCGCCGACGCCCGTCGGGCCTTCGAGCGCGGGTTCCAGTTCGAGAGCCTCAATGTCGGCAACATCCACTACAAGCCGGGTCGGCGCCAAATATCGCCCAGCGTGGCCCTCTCCACCGACGACGAGTCCTGCTTGCGCTTTTTTTCCCAACATGGGGTAAGCCTGGACTTCCGCTGCGTTCCCAACGACCCCGTGCAAGCGAGGTTCAAATGATGGACTTCTCTCTCGGCAGCCTGGCCTGGTTCGGCGCGGTCGGTTTTTTTTTTGTCCTCCTCGGGCTCTGTCGCTCCAGCTTGAACCTGGGGCTCGTTGAACGCCCCCTGGCCATCGGTTTTCTCTGGAGCCTCTTTGGAGGTGACTGGAGCACCTCCCTGGCCGTTGCCGTCTTCTATGAACTTTTCTGGCTCGACGCCATTCCGGCCGGAACATACATTCCCCCGCATCTTGCCGCCTCGACCACAGCCGCCCTGGCGCTTGTCACGCATTTCGGTCTGACCCATCCAGCCCAGATCGCCGTGCCGCTCGTCTTGGCCATGCCGCTTTCCTGGCTGGGCGCCCGCCTGGAAGGTGCGCTGCGCGAATGGCAGAACCGGAGCTACAGCGCCATTCTCCAGTGGGCCCGGCATTCCGCCGACCCGGACCTGCCTCCCCGGCTGGTTCTTCGGGCGTTGCGCACGTCAGCGCTTTTTTCCTGGCTGTTCTTCTTTTCCAGCATCCTGGCCTTGACTGTGCTCACGGACCTTTGCCTGCTGCGCTTCGGGCCGCAACTGGCCACGTCACGGCTGAGCTGGACCCCGTTGTTCCTGGCCGCCGGACTTGGCGGGGTGCTCTCCCTGCGATTACGCAAGGCGCAGGCCCTGTTCGCCGCCGGGGCGGTTCTGGTCATACTTTTCTCCTTCGCCGGGATTTTCTGACTTGTCGGTGTGCGAACTTTGTGATAAATCGAACGAGCTTTGCCTGGCCCTTGGTATCCCACGCGGGGTATTGAAAAAACAGGACACTATCGAGGAGGATGTCATGGCTATTTACGTTATCGGTCACAAGAATCCCGACACCGACACCATCGCCGCTTCCATCGCCTTCGCCGACCTGGCCGCCAAGGCCTATGGCGGAGAGTTCATCGCCGCCGCGCAGGGCGCCTGCCCGCCCGAGTCCGAGTTTGTGCTGAACAAGTTCGGCGTGAAGGCCCCCGAGCTGCTGACCGAAGCCGCCGGCAAAAAGATCGCTCTGGTGGACACCACCGACAAGACTCAGCTGCCCGCCGACATCGACAAGGCTGAAGTCCAGTACGTGGTCGACCACCACAAATTGGGCGACGTGACCACCTCCAACCCGCTTGAAATGTGGGTCTGGCCCGTGGGCTGCTCCTGCACCGTGGTCGCCGCCATGTACGACTACTTCGGCGTGGCCGTTCCCAAGCCCATCGCCGGAATCATGCTCTGCGCCATCCTGTCCGACACCGTCATGTTCAAGTCCCCGACCTGCACCGAGAAAGACAAGAAGGCCGTCGAGAAGCTGGCCAAACTCGCGGGCGTGGCCGACGTCATGGCCCTGGGCATGGAGATGTTCAAAGTGAAGTCCGCCGTGGAAGGCACCCCCATGCGGGACTTGGTCTTCCGCGACTACAAGGACTTCAACATGAGCGGCAAGAAGGTCGGCATCGGCCAGCTGGAAGTGGTGGATCTGGGCATCCTGGCCCCCTACGAGGAAGCTCTCTACGCCGAGATCCAGAAGGTCAAGGGCGAGGACGGCGGCCGTCACAGCGTGTTCCTGCTCCTTACCGACATCATGAAGGAAGGCTCCAAGATGCTCTACGTCTCCGATGACGCCTCCGTCATCGAGAAGGCCTTCGGCGTGAAGCCCGACGCCAAGAGCGTCTGGCTGGACAAGGTCATGAGCCGCAAGAAGCAGGTCGTGCCTCCCTTCGAGAAGGCCTTCGCCTAAATCCGCTTTGATCCGCGTGGCGGGGCTTCGGCCCCGCCTTTTTTTTCGCACGAAAAAGGCCGCCTGAAAAATCCGGCGGCCTTTTTCGTTGGTTCGGCTTCGATCGCTACTGGATCAAACCGTAGGCCTTGAGCACCGTCTTGAGCGGTTCGACATGTTTCTCCTCCAGCGAAGCCAGAGGCAGGCGGAATCCAGGCTGACACCGCTCCATATAAACCAGGGAGGTTTTGACGGGGATGGGATTGGTCTCCATGAACATGGCGCGGGAAAGGGCCTGGATTTCGATGTTCAGAGCCTTGGCCCGGACCTGATCTCCGGCGAAATAGGCGGCGCAGAGTTCATGCATCTTGGCCGGAATGAGATTGGAAACCACGGATATGACGCCCACTCCGCCCACGGCCAGCAGGGGCAGGACCGTGAAGTCGTCGCCGGAAAGCAGCAGAAAGTCCGGCCCGCAGAGCTCCACGACCTCGGTGCACTGCTTGAGATCTCCGGTGGCCTCCTTGACGCCGATGGCCTCGGGCACTTCCCGGGCGATGCGGGCCAGGGTCTTGGGCGCGAGGTTCAGGCCGGTACGTCCGGGAACGTTGTAGATGATCATGGGCAAGGGAACGGCCTTGGCGATGGCCTGAAAATGTCCCACCAGCCCGTCGGGGGTGGGTTTGTTGTAGTAGGGAGTGATCTGGAGCGTGGCGTCGGCCCCGGCTTCCTTGGCCAGCCGGGTCAGCTCGATGGCCTCGCGGGTGCTGTTGGAACCGGCTCCGGCGATGACCGGCACCCGTCCCTTGACCTGGTCCACGCACATGCGGATGACCCGGCCCTGTTCCTCGTGGTCCATTGTCGCGGCTTCGCCCGTGGTGCCGCAGGGCACAAGGCCGTCGATGCCTTGTTCGATCTGCCACTCCACATGCCGCCGGTAGGCTTCCTCGTCCACCTGCCCCCCCTTGAAGGGGGTGACGAGCGCGGTGAACGCCCCACGAATCTTCATGCTTCCTCCCTCGGCGGCGCCTCTGGCCGCCGGTTTATCAGTCCGTCTCCATTCCCTCGAACAGGACGGCTATGGCCGGATCTTCCTTGAACTGGTCCGTCAACCCCACATTCAATGAGCGGATGTCCATGTCGTCGCTCCAGCGGAATCCGGCTTCACGCTTGGGCCAAGCAAGAACTTCCAGGCGATTCAGGGCTTTGCCCAGGCTGTAGGCGCGCATCCAGTAGGCACGCCCTTCGCCTGCGACCATGCCCTTGAAGCCGGGGCCGGGGCCGGAACCAAGGAGGACGTCCGGGAGCACGGCGTCATTGCTCCGCAGATAGAGCAGCTCCACAAAATAGCCCCAGGGGCTCAACCCCACCACGATATTGCTCTTTTTGCGCTGGGTTTCGACCGCCTTGGATATCTGGGCGATGAGATCCTTCGGCGCTTCCTTCTCCGTGGGCGTCAGGGGCGGAAAGAGTACGAACCCGACGGCTCCGCCACCGGGCAACGGCAGCTGTGTCTGGGTCACGGCTTCGGCCGTGATCCATTGGCCGGGCAAGTTGACGCCCGCCTTGCGCATGGCGCCGGCTTCACCCGGGGTCAGCAGTCCGAGGTCGAAGTTGATCATCCCATAGGCCTTGGCCAGGGCTTGCAACTTGGCTTGGTCCGGCTGCTTGCCGCTCTCCGGCAGGAACTCGAAGCCGCCGGAAACCGCGAAGACAGGCACGGTCTTGCCCGCACTCTGGCGAGACTGTTGGATGTAGGTCGCGCGCCGGGAAAGCCCGCCTATGATTCGGCCGCCGCAAACAGGGCAGGGCCGGACAGCACCTTCGGAGTTGGCTGAGAAGATGATCGACAACAAAGGCTCGGCCGACCAGGAGCGATCCGCGCCCAAAAGCAAGGCGGTCAGGATCGCCACGGTCGCGAAGAAATGTTTCATCATACGCCTAATTGTTGATGAATTCCTTGAGTTCCTTGCCGGGGCGGAAGAAGGGAAGCTTCTTGGGCTGGACCTTGACCACGGCACCGGTCTTGGGATTGCGACCGGTATAGCCGCTGTACGATTTGATTTTGAAGCTGCCGAAGCCCCGGATTTCCACCCGGTCTCCACGCACCAGAGCCTCCTTGACCGCGTCCACGAAGGCCGAGACGATCTTGGTGGATTCCTCGACGTGCAGCTTTTTCTTCTCGGACAAAGCCTTGATCAGCTCACTCTTGTTCATGGCGTCCCCCAATGACTTTGGCGGCGAAAAAAGGGTTCCGTCACCGTTCCCCAGCGGTTGCCACCGCATTTGGACCGCTTATGCCGATATCTATGCCGAAAAATACAGGTTTTCGTCAAGGCATTAATCCACCTTGGGCCTCGGCAATCGTCCTAAAATATCGCCTTCGGCCAAGGCGTCAAGATTATCAGATCGAAATCGTTCAACTTTGACCGCCAGGGAAATGATGTCCCGAGCCGCGTCGGACTTGGGCGCGAACTTCAGCAATGGGGTCTGGTTCCGGACGGCCTCGGTCAGGGTGGGGTCCTGACGCACGAAACCCAGGTCGGTCAGATCCAGGTCCAAGAAATTTTTGCAGGCCATGGAGAGACGCTTGAAGGTTTCGCGGGCCTCGCGGACGTCGGCGGCCTGGTTGACCACCACCCAGAAGTCGCGCACCCCGTGCTGGGTGGCCAACACCTTGATCACCGCGTAACTGTCCGTGAGCGATGTAGGTTCAGGGGTGACCACCACGAGGCGGTGCCGGGCGGTCTGGGCGAAAGACAAAACCGTGCGGTTGATGCCCGCGCCCAGGTCGAGCAGAAGGAACTGGTAGCGTCCCACAAGGTCAGTGACCTTCTGGAACAGCAAGCCTTGCATGTCCTCGTCCATTTCCACCAGTTCGGGCACACCGCTTGCCGCGGGCAGGACGTCCAGGCCGTTCTGCTCCAGGGCCACCACCACGTCGCGGGGACGCACACCGTCGCGCAAGAGGTCCTGGAGGTTCCGTTCGGGCGAGATGCCCAGGAGCACGTCCAGATTGGCCAGCCCGAGGTCACAATCCATGAGCAGCAGACTGTGACCGGCGCCGTGGAGGGCATAGCCCACGTTCAAGGCCAGATTGGTCTTGCCCACGCCGCCCTTCCCGGAAAGCACGGCCAGGGACAAGGTCCGGTTGACGTTCGTCATCTCGTGCCTCATTTGCCGAAGAGGAATTTTTTTTCATTGGCGTGAACCAGCGTGGCCTCGTTGGCGACCTTGTCCACGTCGGGCAGAGGAGCCACCGTCACGCGGTTCTTGCCCAACCGCTTGGCCCGGTACAGGGCCTCGTCGGCCAAGCTGACCAGCTCGGGCACGGCCAGCTCCACATTGCCCCGGTAGGAAGCAATGCCCACGGAGAAGGTGACTGAGAACGATTCTCCTCCGGAACCCTCGAAGCGCACGGTGGAAAAGGATTCCAGTATCCGCTCCAGGATTTCGGCGGATTTCACCAAGCCCACCCCGGAGAGCACCAGGGCGAATTCCTCGCCGCCGATGCGCGCGGCCAAGTCGTAGCGGCGCTTGCCTTGCTCCAGCACCTCGGCCAGACGGCGGAGCACCAAGTCCCCGGCCGGATGGCCGTGGGTGTCGTTGACGGTCTTGAAGTCGTCCAGGTCCAGAAGGGCGAGGCTTACCGGCACGCGGGAGCGCCGGGCGCGCTCAATCTCCAGATCCAGGGTCCGCTCGAAGGAACGGCGGTTGGCCAGACTGGTGAGCGGGTCATGGTCGGTCTGGTAGGTCAGGCGTTCCAGGGCATCCTGGTACAAAGCCAGATGGGGATACGCCTGCTCGTCCAGGGGCAGGGTCAGCCAATGACTCAGTCCGTGCTCCCGGGACAACCGGGACCAGAGCGAAAGGTCCACGCCTGGAAACAGACGGAAGACGCCCAGCGTGGGTGATCCGTTCCGTCCGGAGCAGGCCTCCGAGTACTGGCCGCAGAGGGCCTGTTGCAAGGCCGCTATATCGGCGAGAAGTGCGGTCCCGGCGGCGGGATCAGGCTTTTTTTCCGGCATGGGCATGGAGCAGTTGGCCGCGGATCAGGTCGTCCAGGTCACCGTCCAACACTGCGTCCACATTGGCGGTTTCCGTGTCCGAACGGTGATCCTTGACCAGACGGTATGGTTGCAGGGTGTAGGTGCGTATTTGGCTGCCGAAGCCGATGGCGTCCTTGGTGGCGTGATCGGCACGCTTGGCCTCCTCGATCTTCTGCAGCTCACGTTCGTAGAGTCTGGCCTTGAGGACTTTCATGGCCGTGGCCTTGTTCTTCACCTGCGATTTCTCGTTCTGGCACTGGACCACGATGTTCGTTGGCAGGTGGGTGATGCGGATGGCCGAGTTGGTGCGGTTCACATGCTGGCCGCCGGGCCCGCTGGCGCGGAACACGTCGATGCGCAGATCCTCCTCGCGGATGTCGATCTCGATGTCCTGCTCGATGTCCGGGAAGACGGCCACCGAGGCGAAAGAGGTGTGCCGTCGTCCCGAGGCGTCAAAGGGCGAGATGCGGATGAGCCGGTGGATGCCGGTCTCGCCCTTGAGCAGACCGTAGGCGTAGAGGCCCTCGATGGTCAGGGTCACACTCTTGATGCCGGCTTCCTCGCCGGGCAGGTGGTCCATGACCGCTACCGTGAAACCCCGCGCCTCGGCCCAGCGGGTGTACATACGCAGGAGCATTTCAGCCCAGTCCTGAGACTCCACTCCGCCGGCCCCGGAATGGATTTCCATGATGGCCGGGGTCTTGTCTTCCGGGCCGGAGAGCAGGGTGGCCAGCTCCGTGCCCTGGAGCCGCCGGGAAAGCAGGTTCAATTGCTCGTCGAGGGCTTCGAGAATTTCCGTGCTCTGGTCCTCGCGGGCCATTTCCAGCCATTCCTCGGCGTCGCGGCGGGCCGCGTCCAGGGCGTCATACATTTCCAGACGCGCCTCGAGGGTACGCTTCTCACGCAGCACGGGGGTCAACTTTTCCGGTCTGTCCCAGGCTCCGGGACGAGCAAGTTCGGACTCGATCTCGGCGAGGCGTTCCTTCACGTCCTGGTAGTCAAAGCCGCCTCCAAAGACTGGCGAACTGGGACAGCAGATCGGTTCCCTGGGACTTCAACTCGGGATATTGCAGCATGGTTGTCCGATTCCTTGTCAGACTCGAAGTTTTCGGCGCGGCGCGGCCTTGAGCGGCCGGACCAGGACGGTCAGGACGGCTGACGCCGCCACGCCGAGCAGAACCCAGGCCTGGATGTGGAAGGTCTGGTGGAAGAAGGTCGAACCGGTTTCCAGCCGGACTTGGCCCGTAACCGCGTCTTCGGTGAACAGGCCGCTTCGCGCCGTTATCCGGCCCTGGGGATCGGCCAGCAGGGATATCCCCGTATTGGTGGCCCGCGCCAGCCAGCGCCCCTGTTCCACGGCCCGCAGCAGACTGAGCTGAAGGTGCTGCCAGGGGGCCGAGGAATCACCGAACCAAGCGTCATTGCTGATGTTCACCAGCAAGGTGGCCCCTTCCTCCACGCGCTTCTGAGCCAGCTCGGGAAAGATTCCTTCATAGCAGACCAGAACCCCCAGGGCAATGTCGCCCATGGAGGGCGCGCGCTGGTTGCGGCCCGAGGAGAAGTCGCCCACGCTCTCCACCAGCTTTCCCAGGGGCAGCCATTCCCCCAGGGGCACATACTCCCCGAAGGGCACGAGGTGTTCCTTGTCGTAGAATCCGACCACCGCGCCGTCCGGCCCCAGGAGGTAGGCCCGGTTGAACAGCTCGGGTTTGGCCGGCGGGGTGGCTGGAATGTATGCCGGCGCTCCGGCCAAGAGGGGCGTCTTGTTCGTTCTGACGAAGGAGACGACCCGGTTGTGCAAGGGGCTCGGCTCCTGAAAATAGAACGGCAGCGCCGTCTCGGGCCAAACAAGCAGGTCCGGCTGGGCGGTCGCGATGGCCTGAGTGGAAAGTCCGGCGTAGCGCTCCATGGTGGCGATCTGGTATTCCGGATCCCACTTCAAGCTCTGGTCGATGTTGCCCTGGACCAGACCCACCGTGGCCGAGACGCCCCCGGGAGCCGCGCTCTCCATCACCCGCCAGCCGAAGACCGCGATCCCAGCGGCCAGCAAAACGGCCAGGGCCGGGGCCGGCCGCGAGGAGGGCGCCAGCAGGAGCCCCACGGACACCGCCGCCAAGACCCCGGAAAGGCCATACGCACCGATGAGCGATGCCCCCTGTACGGCCCAGGGCCAGGGGCTGAAGGCCGCGGAGAGAGTCAGCCAAGGAAAGCCCGTGAGCAGGTGGCCGACGCACCATTCCATGGCCGCCCAAAGAAAACCGGCCGCCAGCACCGTGGTGAATCCGGACAGGCGACGGACGGCGCGTTGCATGAAAAGAGCGAACAGGCCGTAGTAGACTCCCAGGGCCGAGGCCAGCAGGGCGGGGCACGGCAGGGCCAGATACCACGGCAGATTACCGTAGTGCTGCACCGGAATGTAAATCCAGTAGAGGCATCCGACGGCGGCCGATGTTCCGGCCAACCAGCCCATCTTCATGGCCCTGCGCGGCGTTTCGGCCAGCAGACCGACGCCGGCCAGCCCGAACGGCAGCAGCAACACCGCCGGAGGCAGCTGAAAATAAGGGTTGGCGAAACCCGACCAGGCCCCCAGGGCGCAGAGGAGGATGAACACAGGCACTGCCGCGGCTTTCCTTTAGCGGTCCCCCGCCAGCGGTTCGATGCGGATCATGCGGATATGTTTGGCGTCGGCGTCCTGGACCACGAACCGCCAGGGGCCAAGATCAAAGGTCTGTCCGTCGTGAGGGATGTCGCCGGCCATCTGGGAAAGATAGCCGCCGATGGTCTCCACCTCCTCGGACTCCAGGGAGAGGCCCAGCGTCTCGTTGACGTCCTCCAGCAGCGCGCGGCCGGAGCAGAGCATGGTCCCATCCTCGCGACGCTCGATCTCGTCGGGCTGCAACGTGTCGTATTCGTCCTCGATGTCGCCGACGATCTCCTCCAACACGTCCTCCATGGTCACCAGACCGGCCGTTCCGCCGTATTCGTCCTGGACGATGCCCAGGTGCATGCGTTCGCTCTGAAACTGGCGCAGCAGGCTGCGCACACTGGCGTTGGCGTTGACGAAGAAGACAGGACGCATGATCCCCCGCAGGGCAATCCGTTTTCCACCGCCTTCCGGCGCGGGAGTCAGCAGGGGCTTGAGCAGATCCTTGGCGTGGACGATGCCAACCATGCGGTCCTTGGAGTCCTCATACAATGGAATGCGGGAATGCCCACATTCCATTATCAGGTTGGCGACCTCCTCCAGTTCGGCGTCCACCTCCGCGCAGGCGATGTCGATGCGCGGAACCATGATGTCCTCCACCAGGGTCTTGCCCAGGTCCAGGACGTTCAAGAGCATGGATCCTTCCTCGGGGGGGATGGCGCCTTCGTCCTTGGCGTCCAGGATGTGCTCTTCCAGGTCGTGCCCGATGGATTTGTTGCGGAAGAGGCTGATGATGCGGGACAATAGTCGGCCCTCTGAGCCCTCGTCCAAGACATCTCTCCTTGCCGTCTCGCGGCCGGGGGAACTCCCCGCTGTTTTTTACGTATTCACGTAGGCTTGGGAATTAAATGGAGCCGGACGATCTGTCAACAGCGGCTTCAGGCCGTGGGCTCCACGCCCTTCTCCCGGTAGACCTCAAGGTATTTCTTCACCACCCAGGACTCGATGCTCTCATCCCCTTTGCCCTTGAGCGCCTTCCAGGAGGGCAGTCCCGTGCCCTGGTCCCGGCCCTTGAGCCGGGAGGTGAACTCCAGCCCGAGTTCCTGCACACCGCCGGTGTCGCGAAACACGCGACGCACCGTGGCGGCCAGCACGTAGCGCCGGGGGCGCTCGGCCAGCAGTTCAAGGGCCACGTAACAAGATGTTCCGGCCACGAGGTTCAGCCGTTGCAAGGATTCCTTGTCCGCGATCCGGGCTTCCACTCGGGCCCCGCCGCCGGAGATGTCCTTGATGGCGAAGCGACCGAGCGAAGGGAGGCGCGGAGGGGGGGAGGGCTGCTTGCCGTCCTCCTCCGGGGGGGGCAGGAACCAGGACAGGCAGTGCGCCAAGGTGGCGTCGTCGTGCGGCAGGATCTCGAAGACCGGGATGGCCGAGGAAGGCGGCGCCATGCGCAGGAAGGCCCTTTTCTGGGAAAGCACGATCTTGTCCGGGATGGCCACGGAAAGCACGGCGGCCTGCTTGCGGGCCCTTGGCACGGCGGTGATCTCGGAAGTGAAATGATAAAATATCTTGCGGCTTTGGGTTGACGGTCCCTTGCCGATCTGAAAGA
>Ga0232083_100432_pt1 | contig 10450 bp, 13 predicted proteins | sample SJ1SFenscriptome_3_FD_186093 | JGI IMG/M metagenome (GOLD analysis project Ga0232083, IMG submission 186093) | Metatranscriptome of enriched culture of PCE-dechlorinating microbial communities from Ithaca, New York, USA - SJ1.SFe4 (Metagenome... ...
CCCTCATCGAGAGCTAACCTGAACTACGCCTTTGCATTCATTGGGGTTTTTCAGGGTGTTGCCGAGGCACAGCTACTGCTGGTCACGTCGCACAGACATTGTTGATCCATTTGGAATTCGTCCTCGGACTTTTCCCATTCGAGATACCAAGCAGGTCCTGACGCGCTTTCGCATCAGTAGATTTGTTCCAGGAACAGGTATCTCAGCCGTTCGGTACACTCTCAGTTACCGATCAGGTTCCTTCACTCTCATCTGTTTAGGTCCAACGCTTCAACGAAGCTCTTCGGTCCGAGCAGTGCGGAAGGGAGGCAGATCTATTGGCAGTTCACTGCGAGTCCACCAGATTTTGGCGGCCCGACAACGAGCACATGGTATTGCCCTGTGTTGTGTGTTGTAGGTGATCGGCATTGACGCCATGAGATAAACAAAACCAATGCTCACTCGAGCAACGTTTATTTTTATATCCACCTTTGGGCACTCATAGGCCCAGGGGCGTACGCGTGTGTCCGAAAGGCTTCCCGCGCATATAACGGTCCTATCGCTCGCCACGACCTGTGGTTGAACGTAGTGATCTATTGCAATGACTATCGAAGCGATCCGTTCTAATCGAACGCCGCTCAACCAAACTTTCCCTCACCGGGCATTCACTTGCCCTGTGGGTAGGTGTAGCCCTTCGGAGTTCTCATGAGAGAGTCTTATCGGATGGAGCTATACGCTCAGCGCGCAATTCAGAAGCGTAGGAAGGTGATCCAGCCAGAGGCGCTATGCCGTTTGGCTAAGTACCTTGACCAAGGCGAGATGATCAACCAGGCCCTCGCGGCCATTCCTGCTACTGAGCGCGGCAAATACCTCCTTGACCATTCAGAATTGATCATCAGTTCTGATGGGGCCGAGGCAATCAATGTGGTATGGGGTCCTAACTCACAGGTTTGCACCCATCGAATTCTGTCCGCCGAAATGCGGGAAGAGTTTGAGGGTAAACACTATCTGGGTTCGTGGGTTCGCAGACTCGCACCAACTGATCGTGCCCAACTGAAAGCGGAGCTAATAAGCCGCTTGGAGGGCCGCGTGAAGCAGCGTGCGGAAGAACAAAGACAGGGTGTAATCAAGCTGGAATATCCGATTGATGATGAGCCTGTGCCAGATTTTCTCAAGGGAAACCTTGAGCCTGATACGCCAGAATTCCTGAGGTTTGTTTGATCTTGGTGAATTTGGCATAACAATTCTATCATTCGATGGAAACCTGCCTCCGGGCCGGAAGTAAACACTTCCGGCGGGACGCCTCGGTCGTGTTTTTAATCACGCGCGACGGCGTATTGGAGGTCAGATGACGTACATAAAGAACGTGATGCTCGTGATTGTTGCGGCAATCATGGGATCTGCTTCTGCCTCCTTGTTTGTAGGGTGGACAATAGCTGAGCAACAGGTGGTATTTGGTGTTTCGGTATTGATGGTCGCCATAATGATGACCAAATCTTCAACCTCTCCAAGGAGAAAGGCTAGGAGCAAGAAAATGCAGCGGAATAGGGCGCGTAAGCGAAACCATCGCGGCAAGAGAAAAAGCCGTGGTCCCTGAACGGAAGTTAGTGTCTGAATGAACTTTACTTTCCATTGAAGGGGTACAGCTATGTTGTCATTTCCAGGAGCAATTGCATTACTTCTAATCGCGTTCGCGATCTGGTGGCGATGTGACTACTGCGAAAAATACGGGAAGGATTTCCTGCCCGCCGTGACAACCAATCGCCCCAGTTAAATGGGGCTTTATCTTTGATAACCCGCCCAGGAGATCAGACCGGTCTCCTTGGGGACCGGCCCGGCCGACTGTGGACGGGCAGGGGGTATCAATGGGACACGAAGATATCTTTGCGTTTGTAGACCCTCGCGACGGTGAGTACGGAGTTTCCTATTCAGCGCGCTCGGAACAGGCCATTCAGGCGCTGGCTGAGAAGGCGGGGTATACGGGTAGCTTTACGCGAGTCGTCAGGGCATTCCCGCCACGACCAAGTGCACGGCTGCTCGAGGAAAGAGCGCGGCTAGAGCTGTGCTCATCTACGGACGATCCGGATCTCTGGTAGGAGTTTCCGGCATCAACGCATCACGAAAATTCACTCCTTACCTGGCCGGCTATTGCTGCCTAGGCGTTCTAAACGCCTTGGCCAGCTTTGCTGGTCCGGGCGTGTAAGACACACGCCCGATTCTGCAGACGGGCGTGCAATTCAATTCCCCCGACTGCAGCGGGTGGGAGTTCAGCAATGCAAACCAACCAAAAGAAGCACAGCAATCTCATAGAAGACATTGCACTGGCTTATCACCTTGTAGAGCCCTGGGAGGCCGGCCGTTTGGCTGCGCTGACGAAGGGGACTATGGCTGAGAACCCATGTATGCCCGGTACCGCCTCGCACGCTGAATGGGAGCGAGGCTGTTCACACGGACTGCAAGGGGACCTCGGCCGGGTGGAGGAGATCGAACTAACCGACGTAGCCGTTTCGCTGCCGGTTATGGAGATCAAAGTCCTACCCGAGCGGGCTTTTTGGGCGACTGCGCTTGAACTTCAGGTGCGGTGTGGGCTTACGAACGAGCAGCTTGCTGCTCGGATCGGTGTCGACGTGTCGCTCCTGATGACGTCCATGATGAGCCACCGACTAAATGCAGGCGGTGTTGCAGTTCACTCTGCACGTTTCGTCAGCTAACCGCTTCGGCACCCACGAGGGTGCCGCTCCTCCTGTGAGTTGGATCAAGCATCCAGCTCTCGCTGGGTGTTTGCTCGAGTTCACTGCTCGTACAGCACCCGGCTCCGGCCCCGGGTGTAAATCTAATTTGCCCCGTGGCCTGGCGGGTGCGAGGAAGCTCGAATGAAATTAATTGACCGATCGGACTATCCGACTCTTCTGCTACAAGCAGCCTCTGCGTCAAGCATGCTGCGCGTTACCAAAGTGATCTATCAGGAGGTAAATCCTGGGTGTCTCTTTCAATCTAAGTGGATACCGATCACTGAGGAGCAGCGTTGGAGCCGTAACCATCCCTATCTTGAAGCCTGCGATGCTGCGAAGGGCCGTTGTAAGACACTTGCCCGGTTCTGCAGAGCTCACGACATTGATCTGCGAGCTTCACCTCTATATGGGGGTTTGGAGTTCAAGGAATTGATGGAGGACATCCTTGAAAAGGATCGGGTAGTGAAGTGCGACACGCTGACGCCGGCCGTGATTTTCTATGCGGCTAAGAAGCGCAATGTTTTGCACTGGGATGGATGGGAAATAGCCACGGGAAAAGGAGATTTCTTTACCGACACGTACGGACTCGATCAGTGGGTTTACCCGTTGATCGCTTCAAAGGAAGGGCATGCGGGATTCACTCTCTCAATGCCCGGAGAAGAAGTTGCCCGTGCGCGAAACGCCTATCGAGAGATCACTGGCAAACAGTTTGCTGGTGACGATGGGCTTGGTGAAGACCGACTCCACAGTTACGAAATCTACTGCGGGCACTAAAAGGCCCCAGTAACAAATCAAAACCTCCATTCAGTGAGCTGGACCATACGTCCTGCTCACGCCGGGTGTTTGCTCGAGTTAATTGCTCGAAAACCACCCGGCTCCGGCCCCGGGTGTAAATCTAATTTGCCCCGTGGTCCGGCGGGTGCGAGGAAATACCATGAACAATGTTCAGAACGCAGCAACAGTAACCGTTGAAGAGATCCAAGCCGCGCACCTCGAAGGTGTGCGTTCGCAAACAGTTGAGTTTGTGCTTCCGCACGAGCTGTTTGGGCTCAATGAGCCTCTGGCCGGAGTGAAGCCTCTCCCGGTTCCGGTGGAGGCTCATCCGTTGACGCCGAAATGCGATCCCAACTTTGTGTTCTCTCCAGGCCTGCTCCGTCGGGTCCTGCTGAGCATGCAGATGAAGGACAGCATTATGTTGGTGGGCGATAAAGGGACGGGTAAATCCTCTCTCGTCGCTCAGCTCCACAACCGGCTCAACAAGCCACTTCTTGCAATCAACGGTAGCAACGGCGTCGATGAAACCCATCTTCTAGGTTCCAAGACCATCGAAGGCGGCGACGTCAAATCGTTTGACGGGGTGCTCAGCTATGCCTACCGGTATGGTCTGTCGTTCCTGTTGGATGAGATCTGCACGCTTCGGCCGGGTGTTTTGGTCGGGATCAACGACATCCTTCAGGGTGACGCGTTGGTTACGCTCAAGCACCACGGTATTGACCCAAGGCTTGATCCGAAGCATCTGCTTTCGATGGAGTCTGGGTTGAATATCGTTCGGCACCCGATGTTTCGCTTGTTCGCAACGGATAACACAGGGGGCAAGCAAAGCCGCGACCCGCGCTTCGCTGGTACGGCTACGCAGAACGCTGCGGTTCGGAGCCGCTTTACCTCTTTCAAAGTGCCTTTCATGGCTCCAGAGAAAGAAATGGCGGCGTTGAAGCACATCGCCACAAGCTTCGCAGCCTCGAGACAAGTTGAGGCTGTGAGTGATGTGGAGATCCAAGGCATGGTCGAATTTGCTCTGCGCTCACGTGCAGCATTTGCCGCGGCCGACGCCAGTGACAACATCTCGTTCCGCGAGTTGAAGCGCTGGGTTGAGAAGCGGACGCTGTACGGCCAGCTCGACGATTCCTTCGTTGATTCGATCTACACAAACTTGGACGAGGCAGACCAGGCATTAGCTCTGATGAACTTTGAAGAGACGTTCGGCCGCGAGGTCGCGCTTCCTGAGGAGTACAAGCTGAGCGCTGCTGATGTCTGCGAAGCGTTCATCACGAAAGCATCTAAGACTGCAGTAACTGCGGTGGCGTAAGGAGGCAGTCATGCCGACTTCATGCCCTACGGTGGCCTGAAGGTCACCGACCTCTCCCTTGAGCTGGAACAAAACCCAGCTCAGGCCGGGTTTTGTTCGAGTCTTGAGGGCTCACATTCCCGGTACCGTCCCGGGGCAATATCCCTATTCCCTGTAACGGCAGGCGAGAAACTCAAATGAACGAACTAAATAGTGTAGTTGCACGCGTAGACGCCGCTCTGGATTCCTTCTGGATTGGCTTTGTGTTGCGTAAGTACCACCAGTTCCAGGCGAACCGCTACAGCCGAAAGGCTCGCAGCCTAGCCAGGGTTACAGCGAAGCGTCCGGTGTATGAAGTCGTTAGCCAACAGGCGCGGCGTCATCACCTGGAAGCAGAACTGATCAGTGGTATCTAGTGGTAAAGCGGCCGTTTAGGCTGCTGCTTGTTCCTTGAGCTGGACGAATACTCCGGCTCGGTCGGGTTCCGTGGGTCATTTACCACAACACCCGGCCACGCGACCGGGTGTGTTTCTTTTTGCCCCGGTCGCGACGGGTGCGAGGCTGAACCATGAAAATCGCAGCAAAACTCTTCGCAGCAATGAAACGCAAGGTACTTCTGTCGTATCACCGCCGAATGGCGCGCAGCTACCGGAAGGCCGCACAGATCCATGCAAACAACGTAATTCTCATGCTCCATCGAGTCCCCAGTGCTTCGCTTGCGAAGCTCCGAGGGTTTGCTACAGAGCACGACCTGAAGGCCAAAGCTATTCGGATTGGAGAATGACGATGACTGCATTACTTACTCATAGCGCTCGCGCTATTACAGATGGATGGATGGCCTTTCTTCGCATCCTTTCAGCTAACTACGGCATCAAATTCGTCATTGGTGAGAATGTGCCCCCGAAGACAGACGGCAAAACCTGCTGGCTTCCGGCGCTTCCATTTGAACTGACAAAAGACGATCTGACCCTCTTTCAATCCAACGGATACCACGAGATTGGGCACGTGATGCACTCCGACATTCCTTTCTTTCAGCGATTCGCAAAGAAGCATGGCCAGTTCGCTGGGTTTTTGCTCAATGCTGTCGATGATGTCTGGATGGAGAACAAGCAAGCCGCCACGGTGCGGCGATCTACCATATGCTTTCGCAAGTCGATCGACCTGCTGTTTGAGCGTAAGCAGTTCCGTGACGGCAGTGCTTCTGTTGCCGAGGCGGTCGGCTGCTACACGCTTTGCTTTCTCGGAGTCCAGTATTGGAGCGAGTATGTGCGGCCTCTCGAGGTTGTCACTGCAAACTTCAATGCCCACTTCGGTGAACACGCGACCTTCGTCCGGCAACATCTGGACGAGATGCTGCTCGCAGAATTTCCTCGCGTCCAATCGACCGTTGATGGCGGAGCTCTCACGCTCCGTATCATCGAACTGTTGAAGATGCTTGGGGAGGAAGACGAGCAGAAGCGTGCGTCGCAGCCGGAGGAGGGTAAACCGAAGAACTCGCCGGAGCCGCAACCGCGGCCCGACGGTTCAGCGGGTGATTCCAAGAACGCTACTGCGAATGGACAAACGCCTGAGCAATCAGGAGGAACTCCAGACGGTGGCGGAGCAGCACAAGGCGACAACTGCGCAAGCGGTAAGGGGTTGGGGCAAGACGAGAAAAAGCAAGCAGATGGCAGCCGCCAAACGCTGAGCCAGATCGTCGAGCAGATACTCGCCACTGCAGATTTGGGTGATCGAGAGGTATTCGACTTCCAGGCTGCGGTTCAGGAGATTTCCGCCTCGGTGGAGTCCGGTGAGAACCCCGACTATCAGGGTATTTCGAACGTACCTAAGTGCGTCATTGACGGAAATGTTGTTCAGGCGTCTCGCAAACCGGGTGTTGATCCGAAGAAGGGCGCTGGCAGTAGCTGGGGGGTCGATGGAATAGCGTTTTGTCCGTCGGACCCTGCAGAAGCAAAGCGGATGGCCGAGCAAATGGGGCGTAAGCCCCAGGTCCTGGCAAACCGACTGGAAGCACTACTGATGCAGCAAGAAGAGGCGGAAGCCTTTGCGTCAATGCGAGGGAATTTGGGTGAGTCGAACCTGCACCGTGTGGTGTTAGGTGATACCCGCATCTTTGTTCAGCACGATGATGTGGAACGCCCCACAACAGCTGTTTCGTTGGTAGTCGACCTGTCCCGCTCAACGATGGACATGGCCGATCTGAAACACTCTACTGGGGAGGAATCCATACCCACAGAAGGCTTGGCACCAAGCCGGCTGCGCTCGATTATTGAGTCAGCCACATTGCTCGAGAAGGTCCTAGACCGGATCGGGGTGCCACGGGAAATTCTCGGCTTCGCGCCACGGATGGGAGTGCTGATGTCGATGGTCCGATCCTTCGGGGACGATCATCAGACGGCAATAGCACGACTGGGAGGACTGCGTCGCGTTGCGGGAGGGGGTCAAACCCCGATCGCGGAAGCGATTTTTCACGCAGGCCGCCGTCTCGCTGCTCATGGCGCTAATCGGAAAGTGATGTTTGTGCTTACTGATGGCGTTCCGAGCAACGAAGAGAAAGCTGTGGAGATGACCAAGTACTTTGAGCGCTACGGCGTTCGGATCGTGTATTTGGTCATTGGCAACCTAAGTGCGACTGCTTGGCTTGCCAAAGCGCGCATCCCATTTGCACAGGCTAAAACGTGCGATGAGATCTGCCCAGCGCTGATGAACAAAGCCGCAACACTGTTGAGTTAACCCCGCTAGTCAAAGTCCAGGGCCACCTGGACTGCGGCCGGCTGGTGCTCGACCAAATAGATCTATGTGAAACAAACGGTGCCTTCGGGCACCGCCTCCCTTTGTGGGCTGGACCAAACATCCGGCTCACGCCGGGTGTTTGTTCGAGGCCATCGAGACTCGACACACACCCGGCTCCGGCCCCGGGTGTAATCCTAAATTGCCCCGTGGTCCGGCGGGTGCGAGGTTTCACCATGACTAACGCAAACGTAAATTCCTCGGTTCAGATCGTTGCGCAAACTGCTCAAAGCAAAGTCGCAATCTTCAACCATTTGATTACCTGCATCTCTGACGACCGCCAGGTCGACATGAAGGACATCGATGTGGTTGTTGGCGAGCTGCCGAAGGAAACGAAGAAACTTCTCTGCGAGAAGATCTTCCCGACCGATTTCCTGCGCAACTACCACCGCATCCGTGAGGCTGCGGAGGACGTGCTCGACAAGGACGGCTCCATCAAAACCCCACTTGGGGCAATCAACTCGATTGATTCCGCGATTGAGAAGAAGAGGGAGCTGGATCTGCTGGCCGACCGCTGGGAGAAACAAATGGAAGAGGACGAGCCGCGCTACGCGACTATGTGCTCTGACCATCTGTTGCAATTGGGTGCCGCAGCAATTGCGGCAGGTGCTGATTCGGTACTGGTCGGGAAACTGACCACGCATCTGATGCAGCGCCAACCTACTTGGGACGTCGTAAGGAAGAACATGAAGTTCGCGTACACCGTTCACGTCATCGATCTAGATGGCGGGGACTTCGTGCCCGAGCTTCAGGAAGCACAGCGTGACAGCGTTGTTGCATTGAGGGATGGGGTGATGGGCGCGTGCATCCAGCATGTCTGTGGTGAGGCGCTCGCCATTCTCAAAACGATTGGGTCGAAAGGTAGTTCTGTGAAGAACGGTGAGGTGAAGCTCAACCCACGCACAATCAAACGTGCACAAGCGATGACTAATCGACTGGAACCTTTGTCGTTTATTCACCCGCTGATCAAGCCGCTGAGCGATGCCCTTGCGGGCGAACTCGCAAAGCTGCCTGCATCGGGAAGCATGACCTACGCCGAGTTTTCCAACTTCGAGCAGTGCCTCCAAGCATTGCGTGACCAGACGTTGGTCTGGGAGCGCTTGCAGAAGGGCATCCCGCTGATCGAAGTAACGACTGCACAACAGCAGCTGCTGGGCACCTCGGTGCCCATGCCTGCACAGGCACAAGCTCAGACCACCAGCGTAGCTGCCGCCCCCGCGGTTGTTGCGCCAGCGGAACAGGCCTCGGCCACGCCCGCTTCGGTGGAAACAGGCTCGCAGGTAGGAACGGTCCCGGCCGTTCACACCCGCAGTACCAGTGCAATTAGCGTCGGGCAAACCGGCGATCTGCTGTCGTTCTACTAAGCCTTAACTCAATCCAACCCCTGACGGGCCACCACTTGCCCGTCTGGGGAGTGGTGCGCCCAATGGAGCGCACTATGCAAATCGACTTGTTTGGCGGCGACATAGCTAAACCAACCGTTAGGAAGAAAGCGGCGGAGCGGGAACCGAAGCCAGCGAGGAAGCTGGTATTCGACCGCAAAGCACTCTGGTCTACCTCTGGGTACCTGCCTGGTGCAAAGGAAGTAGATGAGGACGAGATCGCGCAAGCGGGCTCAACCTCGGATACGCGATCCGATAACGCAACGATCGAGCGACTGGAGGCTGCCCTTGGGCTGAAGCCAGTCGTCCGTGATGGGCAATGGGTCGTCGACCAGCTGGAGTATCAATACCGGCGTGTCGGGAAACCGTTCAAAGGAACCAGACAGATCGGCCCAAAGGGAAGCATGGTTGCAGACCTGAATAAACAGCTCACATTGCGAACCGCGAGGGACGCCATCGAGCCGTTGTTCACTGACCCCTGTTCGTGGCTCGTCATCAATTCCGTGTCCGTACTTGAAGTGCGGCTGCGGATGATGGACCCGGACGAGGATCACCATGCTTGTTTGGCAGCTTTCCTCCAAGTGATGTCTCAGCACGACTTTATCGACAACACCCGCCGAGGAGAGACCATCCGGTCGCTCACCAAGCGGGATCAGATGCGCGATAAACGAGCTGCAGCTCGCCAGAAACGCGAGAACAAAGCAGTTAAGGCTCTGATGGATGCTTTCGAGCAGGACGACACCAATGAGCTCGATGACGGCTTTGATTCACTGGATACCTACTAACGGAAACATACAAAGGGCGCGGCCGGCGACCCTTTGCATCCTTTTTGCCACCTAATGGTGTGCGAGCTGAGGTCCGGCCCTCAGAGGAGAAAGACTATGAGACCTGAAGTTAAAGCAGCGGTAATGACCCGATTCGATCTGGTCGTGATGGGGATGGCGAAGTTTGTCTGGGGGCTGATGCGGATCTTTGATCCCAAGCCGCTTCAGACACATTTCACTCAACGTCCCTCGGAGCGATTCGAAACGATCGAAAAATGCTTTTCGCTGCGCGGTGATGATGCAACGCTGAACATCGCGCGACTGAGCAACTGTCACATCGGCAGTTCAACGGGGAAGGGCCGTACTGGCCTTGTAGGTCGTAAAGGCCTAGTCAAAATCTACAACGCGGATAATGGGAAATTCCTGATGATCCGCGCCCAAGGTTTTATGCCGCGCGCAGGTGAAAAGGGTATTCCGAAGGATGGAATCGCGTTGAACTATGACGCGAAGAAGGCTCTCGGGATTCCCAAGAATCAGGAAGAAGGACTGCGTTTGTATGTTGGCCCAGCCAACGTTGCAGACCAGGAATACTTCCACATGTACCAAGATCCGGATGCATCTAGCCGAACCGCTCGCGCGCTTAGCTGGTACATCCTGATCGCGGGCGTCGTATACACCGGCTTTCAACTTGTCCTCGGACTGGTGAAGGTCGCTGTACTCGTGCTGCTGTAACGCGAC
>Ga0232083_100461_pt1 | contig 9978 bp, 20 predicted proteins | sample SJ1SFenscriptome_3_FD_186093 | JGI IMG/M metagenome (GOLD analysis project Ga0232083, IMG submission 186093) | Metatranscriptome of enriched culture of PCE-dechlorinating microbial communities from Ithaca, New York, USA - SJ1.SFe4 (Metagenome... ...
CATTGCAGTTTCGGTAGAGCTGATTGCGCCGATCGCCATGGAGAAAGAGCTTCGGTTTGCAATCCGCGAGGGCGGCCGTACGGTTGGTGCGGGCGTCGTTACCGAGGTGTTGGGGTAGACCGTGAATCAAAAAATCAGAATTAAACTCAAAGGCTATGATCACCGCCTGCTCGATCAGTCGGTGAAAGAGATTGTCGACACCGTTCACAGGACCGGCGCGCGTATTGCTGGCCCGATTCCGTTGCCGACCAAGATCAGCAAATTTACGATTCTCCGTTCGCCGCACATCGACAAGAAGTCGCGCGAGCAGTTTGAAATCAGGACCCACAAGCGGCTGCTCGATATTTTTGATCCTACCGCGGATACCGTCGATGCGCTCATGAAGCTTGAGCTTGCTGCCGGGGTTGATGTGGAGATAAAGCTATGACAGGCATTTTAGGAAAAAAACTCGGAATGACCCAGGTCTATTCGGGGGATGGGAAGCTGGTGCCGGTAACCGTCATCGAGGCCGGTCCGTGCACGGTTGTTCAGGTAAAGACCCCGGAGAAGGATGGCTACAGCGCAATCAAGATCGGTTTTTGCGAGGCGGCCAAGGTCAAGAACATTACCAAGCCCATGCAGGGGGTGTTCAAGAAGGCAGGCACGCTGGTATTTCGCGTGCTGAAGGAATTCGGCATGGAGGGGCGTGCGGTTGGTGATAAACTCCAGGCGGACCTCTTTGCCAAGGGCGATGTAGTAAAAGTCGCGGGACTGTCCAAAGGCAAAGGCTTTCAGGGTGTCATGAAGCGTCACCGCTTCAAGGGCGGCCCGAGCGGCCACGGATCGATGTTCAACAGGGCTCCCGGCTCAATCGGCGCAAGCTCGTATCCGTCGCGGGTCTGGCGCGGTCAGCGCATGGCCGGACATATGGGGCATGAGCGCGTCACGGCAAAGAACCTTACGGTGGTGGATGTGCTTCCGGAGCAGAATCTGATCCTCGTCAAGGGAGCGGTTCCGGGCGGGAAAAATACAATCGTCGAGATCTGGAAGGATTAGTCATGGTGCAGATCGATATTAAAGATACGAATAATGCTATAAAGGGGTCCATGAGGCTGAGCGAGCTGGTGTTCGCCAACGAGGCTTCCGAGGCGCTTGTGCATGAAGCGGTCGTTGCATACCTTGCCAATCAGCGCCAGGGAACGCATATGACCAAGACTCGCGGACTGGTCAGCGGCGGCGGCAGAAAGCCGTACAAACAGAAGTCGACCGGGCGTGCCCGCGCGGGCAGCAGCCGTTCTCCGCTCTGGAGAAAAGGCGGCACGATCTTCGGACCGCAGCCGCGCGATTACTCCATCTCCATGCCGAAGCAGGCCCGCCGGACGGCGCTCTGCAAGGCATTGACCATGAAGCTGAACGATGGTCAGATTGTGGTGCTCGAGTCGCTGTCGGTCAGCAAGCCGAATACCAAGGAGATCGTCAAGATTGTTGCCAACCTCGGCCTGAGTGACCAAAACATCTACCTGGTTATTGCCGACACCGATCAGAACATTCTGCTGTCGTCCCGCAATCTGCCGAATGTGGATGTGATCCGGGTGGCCGACCTGAACGCCTATCATGTGGCAGCATGCGACAGCCTTGTATTTACTGCCGATGCCATGAAGCTGCTGGCCGGCGAAGAGGAGGCTGCGTAATGAAGCATGTTTTTGATGTGATAAAAAAGCCGCTGTTTACCGAAAAAGGCATGGATATGAAGGAGAGCGACAACAAGATCCTCATTCAGGTCAATGCCGACGCGAACAAGCACGAGATCAAACAGGCAATGGAAGAGATCTTCAAGGTGAAGGTCGACAAGGTGAACGTCGTCAATATCAAAGGAAAGAAGCGCCGTTATGGCAAGTCCATCGGCATGCGTTCCGACAAGAGAAAGGCGATTGTAACCCTGAAACCGGGTGAAAAACTCGACTTTATTGAGGGTGTATAACGATGGCGATTAGAAAATACAAACCAACTTCACCGGGCCGCCGCTTTCAGTCCGCGTCTGATTATGCAAATGTGACGACCGAGACCCCGAAAAAAGGTCTGGTCGAGCCGCTGAAAAAAACGGGAGGCCGGAACAACACCGGCCGGGTAACTGCATGGCATCGAGGCGGCGGCAATCGCCGTCATTACCGCGTTATTGACTTCAAGCGCAACAAGATTGATATTCCTGCTACGGTTGCGGAGCTGGAGTACGATCCGAACCGTAACTGCCGCATTGCGTTGCTGAAATACCATGACGGCGAATATCGGTACATCCTTGCACCGGAAGGCCTGAATGTCGGCGATGTGGTCATGTCCGGTCCCAATGCCGAAATCAAGCCGGGCAATGCCCTGCTGATCAAGGATATGCCGCTCGGTACCGTGCTTCACAATATTGAAATCAATCCCGGCGCCGGAGCGCAGCTCGTCCGCTCGGCGGGCGGTTCCGCGCAGCTTGTTGCGAAGGATGAGGTGAATGCTCAGGTCAAGATGCCGTCGGGCGAAGTTCGTCTTGTCCGGGTCGGCTGCATGGCGACCGTCGGGCAGGTCGGCAATCTTGAGTTCGAAAACATTTCGTATGGCAAGGCAGGACGCAAGCGCTATCTCGGCAAGCGTCCGCATGTCAGAGGCGTCGCGATGAACCCGGTCGATCACCCGCTGGGTGGCGGTGAGGGAAAGTCATCGGGTGGCCGTCCGCCGGTATCGCCGTGGGGCAAGCCTGAAGGCGTCAAGACGAGAAACAACAAGCGCACCGACATGTTCATCGTCAAGCGCCGGAATAGATAGGTAGGAGGAGTCAGTGCCAAGATCCCTGAAAAAAGGCCCGTTTGTCGAGCCCAAACTCACGAAGAAAGTCCAGGCGATGATCGATGCGGGCGACAAGAAGATGATCAAAACCTGGTCACGTCGTTCGACGATAGTTCCCGAATTCATCGGGTTCACCTTTGCAGTACACAACGGCAAGAAGTTCATTCCGGTCTACGTGACCGAGAATATGGTCGGCCACAAGCTTGGTGAGTTCTCTCCCACGAGAACTTTCAAGGGGCATGCCGGCTCTGATAAGAAAGGTTAAGAGCAATGGAAGCGAAGGCGATCTTACGATTTGCAAGAATAACTCCGCGCAAGGCACGGCGCGTCGTTGATCTGATCCGCGGCAAGCGGGCGTCAGAGGCGATGGTGTCGCTGAAGTTCATGCCGTACCGTGGTGCAAAGCTGGTCGAGAAGGTTCTGAAGTCCGCGATGGCGAACGCAGAGCAGGTGAACGACCACCTCGATATTGACAAGCTCCGCGTAAAAACCGTGCTGGTCGATCAGGGGCCGATGATGAAGCGCATGGAACCCCGCGCACAGGGTCGCGCCAACATGATCAAGAAGAAGACCAGCCACATTACCATTGTGGTTGCGGAGGAGTAGCATGCACGGCTACAGGCGAATTATGAACGAACAGCGCATTATACGGGGGTGTTGATTTGGGCCAGAAAACCAATCCGATAGGGAACAGATTAGGCATTATTCGTACATGGGAGTCGCGGTGGTTCCTGAAGAAAGGCTACGCCGATCAACTTCTCGAGGATCTCAATGTCCGCAAGCTGATCAAGAAGAAGCTGTACCATGCCGGCGTTGCAAAGATTGAAGTCGAGCGTCCCGGGCAGAAGATCAAGATTATCATTCATACTGCCCGCCCGGGCATCATTATCGGCAAGAAGGGCGCTGAGGTCGAGAAACTCAAGAACGAAATTGCAGAGAAGACCGGCAAGCAGGTGCAGATTGATATCAAGGAAATCCGCAAGCCTGAGCTTGACGCTCAGCTCGTTTCCGAAAACATTGCGCTGCAGATCGAGAAGCGTGTTGCATTTCGTCGTGCGCTGAAGCGGGCGGTTTCTTCCGCCATGCGTTTTGGTGCCCTCGGCATCAAAGTGCAGTGCTCTGGCCGGCTCGCCGGCGCGGAAATCGCGCGTACCGAATGGTATCGCGAGGGCCGCGTTCCGCTGAGCACGTTCCGGGCCGATGTGCAGTACGGTTTTGCCGAGGCGAATACCACATACGGAAAAATCGGAGTGAAGGTCTGGATCTATCACGGTGACATTCTGCCGGAGCAGACTGCCGCTTCTGCAATAGGGGAGTAAGATGCTAGCGCCAAAGAAAGTCAAATTCAGAAAAACCATGAAGGGAAACATGAACGGCAAGGCATACCGCGGTTCAGAAGTTTCCTTCGGCGAATTCGGCCTGAAGGCAATGGAGCCGGGCTGGATCACCAGCCGTCAGATCGAAGCTGCCCGTATCGCCATTACCCGTCAGGCGAAGAAGGGATGCAAGCTCTGGATCCGGATTTTCCCGGACAAGCCGATCACCCGGAAGCCTGCCGAAACCAGAATGGGCAAGGGAAAGGGTAATCCCGAGTTCTGGGTCGCCGTCGTGAAGCCCGGACGCGTGCTGTATGAAGTGTCGGGGATTACCGAGGAAGTTGCAAAACAGGCGTTTGTGCTGGCATCCAAGAAACTGCCGCTTGCAACGAAGTTTGTGAAGAGACAGGAGGCAACGGTATGAAGGCTGCCGAGCTGAAAGGGCTCAGCGTTGACGAGCTGAAACAGAAGGAGGCGGACTTCCGCAAGGAACTGTTCAATCTTCGTTTCCAGCTGGCCAAGGGCGAGCTTGAAAATAACCAGAGAGTCCGCCAGGTGCGGAAGGATATTGCGCGTGTCCTGACCCTGATCGTCGAGAAGGAACAGTCGTCGAAGGCCGCGAAGAGGAGAGCAAACAATGCCTAAGAAGGTGTATACAGGTAAGGTCGTCAGCGACAAGATGGACAAGACGGTCGTGGTTGCCGTGACGCGCACCTTTCAGCATCCGGTGCTGAAGAAGACGGTCAGGCGGGTCACGAAGCTGAAGGCGCACGACGAAACCAACCAGTGTCAGGTCGGCGATATCGTGCAGATTGTTGAAAGCCGGCCGATCAGCAAGGACAAGCGCTGGGCGGTCATCAAGGTTGAAGGTGAGGGGCGCTAGCGATGATTCAGGCACAGACAATTCTTGAAGTAGCCGACAACTCCGGCGCAAAGCGGGTGCAGTGCGTGCATGTACTGGGCGGTACCCGCCGCCGTTACGCTCGGCTGGGCGACATCATTGTGGTGGCCGTCAAGGAGGCCCTTCCTGACGGTACCGTCAAAAAAGGAACTGTACAGAAAGCAGTCGTCGTGCGGGTCAAGAAAGAAACGAGACGTCCGGATGGAACGTACATCCGTTTCGACCAGAATGCGGCGGTTATCATAAATAATCAGAAAGAACCGGTCGGTACCCGTATCTTCGGTCCGGTCGCAAGAGAGCTCAGGTGGAAGGAATTCACCAAGATCATCTCTCTTGCTCCTGAAGTTCTTTAAGGAGGCAGCAGTGGGTTTGAGGATAAAGAAGAACGATACCGCCGTTGTTATCACCGGCAGGAACAAGGGAGCAAAAGGCCGCGTGCTGAGCGTGGCGACCGACAAGAACCGCATCATTATCGAGGGCGTCAATGTCGTAAAGAAGCACATGAAACCGAACAAGCAATACCAGCAGGGTGGCATCATCGAAAAGGAGTCATCCCTTCATATATCCAACGTCATGCTGGTGTGTCCGAAGTGCCAGAAGCCGACTCGCATTGCGAACAGCGTGCTGGAGGACGGCAGAAAACTCCGGTCCTGCAAGAAATGCAAGGAGGTCATCGACTAGTATGGCATCCCGAATGAGAGAAAAATATACCGCAACGGTGATTCCGGGGCTGATGAAGGACTTCAACTACGCCAACGTGATGCAGGTGCCGAAGATCCAGAAGATCGTCGTGCATGTTACCCTTGGCGAGGCAACCCAGAACATCAAGCTGCTGGAAGCTGCTGAAAAGGAGCTTGCGGCGATCACCGGCCAGAAGCCGCTGGTGACGAAATCGAAAAAGGCAATTGCAGGCTTCAAGCTCAAGCCAAACGTCCCGATCGGTGCGAAGGTTACCCTTCGCGGCGAACGCATGTACGAGTTTCTTGATCGGCTCATCAGTCTTGCGCTGCCGAGAATCAGGGATTTCCGCGGTCTTTCGACCAAGTCGTTTGACAGTCGCGGCAACTACTCCTTCGGTCTCAAGGAACAGTATATTTTTCCTGAGATCGATTATGACAAGGTTGAGATGGTGCATGGCCTGGACATCACTATCTGCACCAGCGCAAAAACCGATGAAGAGTGCCGGGCGCTCCTGAAGCATTTCGGCATGCCGTTCAGAAAATAAGGAGGACGTGTGGCAAAGACCTGTTTAATTGAAAAGTCCAAGCGGCCCCCCAAGTTCAAGGTTCGGGCCCATAACAGATGCAACGTTTGCGGCAGACCGCGCGCATACATGCGCAAGTTCGGCATCTGCAGAGTATGTTTCAGAAACCTCTCGCTCCGCGGTCAGATCCCGGGCGTTACGAAATCAAGCTGGTAGGAGCGCAGGTATGATGACCGATCCAATAGCAGATATGTTGACGCGAATCCGCAATGGGGTTCGCATAAAAGCTGAGAAGGTTGATATCCCGGCATCCCGCATGAAGGTGGAGATCGCCAAGATTCTGAAGGAAGAGGGTTTTATCAAGTCCTACAAGATTATTAAAGACAAGAAGCAGGGCATCCTGCGCGTTGCGCTCAAGTACGCGGTTGACAATGAGCCGCTGATTACGGGATTGAAGCGTGTCAGCAAGCCGGGCCGTCGAGTGTATGTCGGCAAGGAGAACATCCCGTCCGTTATCGGTGGCGTCGGTGTTGCCGTGCTGACGACGCCGAAGGGTATTCTGACCGACAAGTCGTGCCGCCGTGAAGGTGTCGGCGGCGAAGTCCTGTGCTATATCTGGTAAGGAGATTTCCATGTCGAGAATTGGTAAGAAACCGATAGATATCCCAAGCGGCGTCACCGTTGCAGTCGACAACCGGTCGATTACGGTGAAGGGGCCGAAGGGACAGTTGAGCCATACCTGTGCCGGCAACGTTGCCGTAGCGATTGAAGACGGCAAGGTTGTTGTGACCAGGGCGACCGATACCAAGGCCGACCGCGCGCTGCATGGCCTTTTGAGAAGCCTTGTCGCGAATATGGTTACCGGGGTGTCGCAGGGATTCACCCGCGTGCTTGAGATCAAGGGCGTCGGTTACCGTTCGCAGGTGAAAGGGAACAAGCTGGCCTTTACTCTTGGCTATTCCCACCCGGTCGAGTATGACCTCCCGGCCGGCATTGCTGCCACGGTCGATGACAAGCAGACGACCATTACGCTGACCGGCATCGACAAGCAGTTGCTTGGTCAGGTCGCCGCAAAGCTCCGCGAGCTCCGTCCGCCGGATGCGTACAAAGGCAAGGGCATTCGGTATGCCGGTGAACGCATCAAGCTGAAGGCCGGCAAGACGGGCAAGAAATAAAGGAGGTTTTTCGTGCTGCTTAAAAAACAGGCTAAACAGAGAAGACAGGAACGGATCAGAAAAAAGATCTCCGGGACCCCTGAAAGACCGCGCCTCAGCGTTTTCAGGAGCCTGAACAACATATATGCACAGGTTATCGACGACACCAAAGGCGTAACCCTTGCAGCTGCATCCACGCTTGACGCGTCGTTTGCAGAAGCGAAGAAAAACCGCGGCAATGTTGCATCGGCCAAAAAGGTCGGGCAGCTTGTTGCGGAAAAGGCAAAGGCAGCCGGCATTACCAAGGTTGTTTTTGACCGGAGCGGCTTCCGGTATCATGGAAGCATCAAAGCCCTTGCAGACGGCGCAAGGGAAGCTGGACTGGAACTGTAAGGAGGCGTGGTGAAAACCGAGCGAATCGACCCAGAAGGTCTTAATCTCAAAGACAAAGTTGTATACATAAACCGGGTTGCCAAGGTTGTGAAGGGCGGTCGGCGTTTCTCCTTCAGTGCTCTCGTCGTTGTCGGCGATGAGGCTGGAACCGTCGGTATCGGCAAGGGCAAGGCTTCCGAAGTGCCGGAGGCAATCCGCAAGGCGGTTGAACAGGCAAAAAAACGCCTCGTCAAGTTCCCGATGGACGGCACAACCGTTACGCATCGCATTATCGGCAAGTATGGTTCCAATTCGGTGGTCATTAATCCAGCCCCCAAGGGAACCGGTATTATTGCTGGCGGGGCGGTCCGCGCCGTATTTGAAGTGGCCGGAATCCAGGATATCGTTGCCAAGGCCTTGGGCGGACACAATCCGTTCAATACCGTCAAGGCGACCCTGAGCGGGCTGACGCATCTGAAGGATCCTGAAGCGGTCAGGAAGCTGCGCGGCAAGGCAGAGGGTGAAGCACCCGCGGCTGAAGAAACCAACGAATAAGCGATATAGAGGTTAGGCATGAAGATACATGAACTGAAACCTGCAGAAGGCAGCAAAAAAGCCCCGCGCCGCGTCGGCAGGGGCATGGGCTCAGGCCTCGGCAGAACCGCCGGCAAGGGGCACAAGGGGCAGAAGGCCCGCTCCGGTGCCGGAAAGGGACCGGTATTTGAAGGCGGCCAGACACCGCTTGCCCGTCGCCTTCCGAAGCGCGGCTTCAAGAATGAGCCGTTCCGCGTGGAGTTCGCGGTGCTCAATCTGGCACAGATCGAAGAGCTTGGTCTGGCCGAAATCACTCCGGAAATACTGATTGCCAACAGAGTCGTCAGGGACATGAAGGACGGTATCAAGATCCTCGGCAACGGCGAACTGACGAAGGCGGTGAAAGTTTCCGCCCACGCATTCAGTGCCGCTGCGAAGGAAAAAATCACCGCTGCCGGCGGCACGGTCGAGGAGCTGTAGTCTTGAAGGTCCTCGACAGTCTCCGGAACATTTTTAAAATTCCCGAACTGAAGAGCCGCATATTATTTACGGTGGCTCTTCTGGCTGTTTACCGGATTGGCGCCCATATCCCGACACCGGGGATCGACGGAGCCGCCCTCAGCAAGTTCCTGCTCGAACGCGGGGGCGCGATGATGGGCTTCTTTGACATGTTTTCGGGCGGTGCACTCTCGCGGCTTACCATTTTTGCGCTCGGCATCATGCCGTACATCAGCGCATCGATTATTTTCCAGTTGCTGACTGTTGTCATTCCCGCACTTGGCCGTATCGCCAAGGAGGGTGATGCCGGCAGAAAAAAAATCGTTCGCTATACCCGTTACGCTACTGTTGTTATTGCCGCCATTCAGTCATTCGGTATTGCGGTCGGTCTTGAAGGCATGTCGGGAGGTCAATTCATCCAGAATCCGGGATGGGCATTCCGCATTCTGACCATGATCACCCTTACCTCGGGGACTGCATTTCTGATGTGGCTCGGCGAGCAGATTACCGAGCGAGGCATCGGCAACGGTATTTCGCTGATCATTTTTGCCGGTATCGTGGCCCGCTTCCCGGAAGCGGTGTTCAATACCCTGAACCTGATCAAGGTCGGGGAACTCAATGTCTTTCTGGCCGTGTTCATAGTTGCCTTGATGCTTGCTGTCGTTGCGGGCATCATCTTCATTGAGCGTGGGCAGCGGAAAATTCCGGTGCAGTATGCAAAGCGCATGGTCGGCAACAAGATGTTCGGCGGACAGACAACGCATCTGCCGCTGAAGGTGAACACTGCGGGTGTCATTCCGCCGATTTTTGCCTCATCGATCATCATGTTCCCGGCTACGGTCGCCGGGTTCATCGCGATTCCCTGGGTGCAGGAAGTGGCGAAAATGCTGTCTCCCGGCCACGCGCTTTACACCGCCTCGTTTGTCGGGATGATCATATTTTTCAGCTTTTTCTATACCGCGGTCATTTACAACCCGATGGATATCGCCGAGAACCTTCAGAAAAACGGCGGCTTCATTTACGGAATCAGGCCGGGACAGAAAACGGCGGATTATATCTATAAGGTTCTCACCCGGCTGACATTCATCGGTGCGTGCTATCTCTCGGTCGTCTGCGTACTTCCCGAGGTCATGATACAACAGTTTAATGTGCCGTTTTACTTCGGCGGGACATCGCTCCTGATTGCGGTTGGCG